>Ga0074046_10000002_pt1 | contig 249239 bp, 225 predicted proteins | sample BogForMeECP23OM3_FD_94441 | JGI IMG/M metagenome (GOLD analysis project Ga0074046, IMG submission 94441) | Bog forest soil microbial communities from Calvert Island, British Columbia, Canada - Bog Forest MetaG ECP23OM3 | ecosystem: Environmental > Terrestrial > Soil > Wetlands ... | reverse complement strand
CCTTGTTCTGCTCAAAAAAAACTTGGACAGTGCCAAAATCTCTTGTTTCTACTTTCGTATATTCTGCCCTGTCACGGCTCATTGAGTATACCTCCAATTTGTGTGAAGTGAATAATCGTGAAATCTTCAATCGGTTGGCCAAGGGTTTGGCCTCCCAACCCAAACTTGATCCTGCCGCGGACACCACCGTAGGCGCCGCCAGTGAATGCATCGCGATGGAGTTCTCCACCAAACTTGATGGCGTGTTTACCTCTGACATAGGAGATGTGATCGATGAACTGAACGCGGGTGTCCGGCCCTTGCACCTTGGGCCAGTTAAACCCGCCCAATTCCTGCGGGAAGATATAGAAGGGGGCGATGTTGATGCGCGGCAATCCGCCGTAGAGGGGGTTGGTCACGCCCGTATCGAGACCATATGAAGACGCCGGCACATTGTGATCCGCAGTGAAGGTGGGCTGGTAAAGCCGGTTGTAGCCGAAGCGAGCCTCATTAACCCAATTCGAACTGGGGATATAAGTCCAGTTCTCGCCAAAAACTTGCGCTCGCGTGTGGATTAGAGTCAGCCACTGTGGCTGCACCTCGCTGGCGTCGGCCACGGTGCCCGAGTTGTTGCCAAAGAAATACATACTGCTCAAAGTGTGGCGCTGGTTCAATCGATAATCGACTTTGCCAACGGCGTTATCCGAACTCACTGTGTTGTCCAAACTGTAAGCGATGGTTGTGCCTCCTCCCGTATTGGCTGGGAAGCCTTTCCCATTGCAACTGACGCTGCTGGGAGTATAAGGCGCCACGAACGTGCAGCCTGCGACCTGCAGGCTGACCGGGCTGACGGTTAATCCCTGGGCGTAAACGTCCGCAATCGCATCGGGGATGCTGTTGGCGCAATCGCCGCTAGTCAGAGAAGTGCAGTTCGTCCCGCCCGCGGGTGTTGGCAGCGGGATTGTCGCCCACGTCGAAAGAAATCCGGCATTGCCGACCGTGTAACGCTGGCCCTCATAGGCACCGAAGTAGAAGAGCTTGTCTTTGATGATGGCGCCGCCCGCAGTACTGCCGAACTGCTCCAGATTGCGCGGGTTTTTCGGCGTCGGCGTCACTCCGGGCGGACAGGACGCCACGGAATCGCAGTTGAAGTCATTGCGCGCATCGAGAGGAGTGTCGCGGCCAAAGGCATACGCGCTTCCGTGGATCTGGTTGGTGCCGGACTTCAAGCCGACGTTGACGATGGAGCCCGGTTTCCAGCCGTATTCCGCGGAAGGGCTTTGCTGCACGTTAAACTCCTCAATCGCGTCAACCGGCAGGATGGTCGCAGAATCTCCCGCTATGCCGGCTCCGTTGATGATGCTCTGCCCGGAGAAGGGCTCGCTGTTGAATAGTCCTTCTACGAGGTAGGCGTTGTCTTCAGCGCGCAGTCCGTTGCTGCTGGTCGTGGAAAATCCTCCACCGGGATACCGTATAACCCCGGGACGCAACTGCAGCAAGTTTTCGTAGTTGCGGCCGTTCAAGGGCAGATCGTTGATCTCCGCGTTGCTCAAGGTGCCTCCCAAAGTGGCGGAGGTCGTATTGACCAGGGGAACCTCGTCGGTAACCACTACCGTCTCAGAAACCAGTCCGGTGGGGAGGGAGATGTCGACGCGTAAGTCCTGGGCAACTTCCACGACAATGTTGATGCGCTCGACCGCCTTGAAACCCTTTGCTTCCGCACGCACCTTGTAAATCCCCGGCTGCAGTTCCGGTGCGGCGTACTCTCCGGAGGCATCCGTGGCTACGGTTCGCGTCGTGCCCCGCTGAACATCGGTGATGAGCACTGTGGCTCCCGCTACGGCGGCACCGGACTGATCACTCACGGTGCCGAGGATTCGTCCCATGGTGGTTTGGGAAAACGTGGGGTGGGCGATGGCAAGGACGATGCAAACGATCAAGCAAAGCCGAATGCGGTTCAACGGAGAATGCATTGCAGCCTCCAATAGGCGGTAGAACATTTTTCTGGGCCCCGGGGGTGCGAACCAAACGCGATTGGAAGATATACCTTGACGCGGGCTACCCGTCAAGTAGTATTGTGGTCCGACCGCAAGACAGGCTGGCCGCCCCCAACCCCCTGCTCTTGCCTGCAAGACTTGGAACGCGGCCCCGCCCTATTATTGATTTAGAGGAACTCATTACCATGGCAATCGCGACCATTAATCCGGCCACGGGCGAAGTCGTCAGAACCTTCGAGCCTTTAACCGGAGCGCAAATCGAGCAAAAGTTGCAACTGGCGGCGTCAGCGTTCCGGGATCATCGGCGAACGTCGTTTGCCGAACGCGCCGGCAGGATGATGCACGCGGCTGAGATTCTGGAAAAAGAAAAGGACGAATGTGCGCATTTGATGACGCTCGAAATGGGCAAGCCTCTGAAAGCCGCAGTCAGCGAAGCGCTGAAATGTGCCACGGGATGCCGCTACTATGCCGAACATGCGGAGAAATTCCTGGCCGACGAGATGGTGGAAACCGGGGCGAAGCGCAGTTTCATCCGCTATCTGCCGATCGGCCCCATTCTGGCCATCATGCCGTGGAATTTTCCCTTCTGGCAGGTGTTTCGTTTTGCGGCGCCGGCGCTGATGGCGGGCAATGTTGGGTTGCTGAAGCACGCTTCCAACGTTCCCCAGTGCGCGCTCAAGATTGAGGATATTTTGCGTCGCGCCGGTTTTGCCGAAGGCGTGTTCCAGACCCTGCTGATCGGTTCGGCTCCAGTCGACGGCATCCTGAACGATTCCCGGGTGGTGGCCGCGACGTTAACGGGCAGCGAGCAGGCGGGGATTCAAGTGGGCGTGTCTGCCGCCAAACGCATTAAGAAAGTTGTACTGGAATTGGGCGGCAGCGATCCTTTCATTGTGATGCCGAGCGCCGATCTGAACGCGGCAGTCGCCACCGCGGTCGACGCCCGCATTCAGAACAACGGACAGTCGTGCATTGCGGCTAAGCGCTTTATCGTGGCGGAAAAAATTGCCGGTGAGTTCGAGCGCAAGTTTGTCCAACGCATGCAGGAACTGCGCGTGGGCGATCCGTTTGCGGAGAGCACTCAACTTGGCCCGCTGGCCAACGCGGACGCGGTGACTTCTCTCGACGCCGACGTGAAGAAGACCGTGGCCGCGGGAGCGCGGGTGCTGACCGGCGGCCATCCCCTCGACCGTCCCGGTAACTTCTATGCCCCCACAGTCCTGACCGATATACCGAAAAATTCGCCCGCTTACAAGGAAGAGTTCTTCGGCCCGGTGGCGTCCATATTCCGCGTCAAAGATGTGGATGAGGCCATCCAAATCGCGAACGACAGCCGCTTCGGGCTGGGCGCCAGCGCCTGGACCAACGATCCTGTGGAAACCGAAAGATTCATCAACGAACTCGACGCCGGGATGGTTTTTCTGAACAAGATGGTGGCGTCCGATCCGCGGCTGCCTTTCGGTGGGGTAAAGTATTCCGGCCATGGACGCGAGCTCGCCGTGCAAGGAATCCGCGAGTTTGTGAACATCAAAACCGTGTGGATCCAGTAGGCGGCAGCATTTATGGTATAGTGGTTGGACCACTAGACCATTTGCGGTGACTCAAACCGCCAGATTGAGGGGCGTTATGACAAGTGATCTGGTCGATCCTCCGGCCGAAAAGCCGGTGTACAGGGCCGTAAAGACGTCCCGGCTCTACGAACAGATTGTGCAGCAAGTGGAAGACTCCATTCTCAAAGGTCAGCTCAAGCCGGGGGATCAGTTGCCGGCCGAGCGCGACCTGGCCCAGCGCTTCGGGGTAAGCCGCACCGCCGTGCGCGAAGCAGTGAAGACTCTGCGAGAGAAGGGTCTGGTGGAAGCCTATTCGGGACGCGGCACCTTCGTGACGAATGGGACATCGCAAGCGATGCGGCAATCGCTGGATCTGATGATCCGCATCAATCCGCAGGAAGGGTTGGTCAACCTAGCCGAGTTGCGACTGATACTCGAGCCGGAGATTGCCGGTCTGGCTGCTGCCCGAATTGAGGAACAATTGCTGAGTACGATGCGCGAGGCAGTGGCCGCCATGGATCGTAACCTGCAAGACCCCGACGCTTATGTGGAAGCGGACCTCGATTTCCATTTAGCGCTTGCCGAAGCGGCAGGGAACCCCCTCATTCTCTCGCTGCTGGATTCGATTGTGGGGCTTTTGCGGGAACAGCGCAGCCGGATTTTCAATGTCGAGGGAGGACCGGAGCGCGGGCAGTTCCATCACAAGCGAATCCTGGAAGCTATCGAGCGGCGCGATCCCGAGGCGGCCCGGGAAGCTATGCGGGCCCATCTCAAGCAGGTGCTGGCGGATTCGTCTTCGTTGGGGAAAAAATAGTTTTCCGAGGGCATGATGCAATGGCGAAACTTGGTTTCATAGGTCTGGGTGTGATGGGCGGCAACATGGTGGCGCGCCTGCTGGAAAAAGGCCACACCGTGACTGGATACAACCGGACCCGCACCCGGGCCTTGTGGTTGATCGACAAGGGCATGAAGTTTGCGGATTCTCCAAAGGCCGTGGCGGCGGCCTCGGATGTGACGTTCACCATGGTGACCAACGCCGCCGCGCTCCTGGCGGTAACGGATGGGCCGGATGGATTGCTGGCGGGCATTGGTGCGGGAAAGTTCCATGTCGACATGAGCACCGTGAGCCCGGATGTGAGCCGGGCGCTGGCGGCGAAAGTCCGCGAGAAGGGCGCGGACATGGTGGACGCTCCGGTTTCGGGCAGCGTGATTACGCTGCAACAGGGCAAGTTGTCGGTGATGGTCGGAGGACGGAAGGAAACTTTCGAGCGTTTGAAGCCACTGCTGCTTGATATTGGTCCGAAGGTGACGCACGTTGGCGACAATGGCGTGGCGCTGTCGATGAAGATCGCGTTGAATCTGCAACTGGCGGTGCAGATGCTGGCTTTTTCTGAAGGCGTGCTGCTGGCGGAAAAGAGCGGGATTGCGCGCGAAGTCGCGGTTGACGTGATGCTGCACAGTGCCATCGCGTCGCCCATGATTCAGTATCGCGGTCCGTTTGTGTTGCAGCAACCGGAGGAGGCGTGGTTCGACGTCAACATGATGCAGAAAGACATGCTGCTGGCGATGGAGATGGGCCGTAAGTTGAATGTTCCCGTTCCCACGACCGCAATCAGCAATGAGTTTCTTACCGCCGCGCGCGCTATGGGCTGGGAGAAACTGGATTTTGCGGTCGTTTTCGACGTTCTGGCCCGCATGTCGGGAGTTCAGAAATGAGAGCCCAGAAATGACGACGGTCCCACAGTCGAAAGTCGTGTCACAAGGCGTCGATTTGTGGCTGCGCATGTATCGGCAGATGGTCGCCATTCGCGAATTCGAAACCCAGGTCAATGAACTCTACACCCGCGCCCTGATGCCCGGTCTGGCGCATCTCTACATTGGCGAAGAGGCGGTCGCGGCAGGCGTCTGTGCAGCGCTCACGCAGACCGACTACATCACCAGCACGCATCGCGGTCACGGACATTGCCTGGCCAAAGGCGCGTCTCCCCATCGAATGTTCGCCGAACTGCTGGGCAAGGAGGCGGGGTACTGCAAAGGCAAGGGTGGTTCCATGCACATTGCGGACCCGTCGACCGGCAACCTGGGAGCAAATGCCATCGTGGGCGGCAGCGTAGGCATAGCGACAGGGGCTGCGTTCTCTGCTCAGCGCCTGGGTACGAACCAGGTAGCAGTCTGTTTCTTCGGAGAAGGCGCGCTGGGGCAGGGCGTGCTCTACGAGGTAATGAACCTGGCTCAGCTTTTCAAGCTGCCCGTCATCTACGTCTGCGAAAACAATCTCTACAACGAATACACGCACTATTCCGAAACGACAGCGGGAGAAATCCTGGCGCGGGCTGCGGCATTTGACATCGAAGCAACTGCCGTGGATGGGCAGAATGTGCGCGCCGTCCACGAATTTGCGCAACTTCTGGTGGAGCGTGCCCGGCGCGGCGACGGACCGGGGTTTCTGCTCTGCAATACCTATCGCTATCACGGCCATCACGTTGGCGATATTAATCGCGAATACTACCGTTCGAAGCAGGAGGAACAAACCTGGAAGGCCGAGCGGGACCCGATCCTGAATTTCGGGAAGTTGTTGATCGAACAAAATTTCACCGATCAGGCTACGCTCGATGGCATAAAGAAAGAGCTCGAAACGCAGATGCAGCAAGCGGTCGAGTTCGCCATCGCGGCCCCTTACCCGGACGCGAATGAAGTGGGCGAGGATGTGTATGCCTGAAATCCATGCGCAGGCGCAAAACGAGCGCCAGTTGACATTTGCGCAAGCGATTCGCGAGGCGCTGGCGGAGGAGATGCGACGCGATCCCACGGTCTTCATTCTGGGCGAGGACGTAGCCGAGGCAGGAACTCCTTTTAAAGTTCTCTCTGGCCTCTTGGAGGAATTCGGCAAGGAGCGCGTGGTGGATACGCCGATTTCGGAAGCGGGCTTCACCGGGCTTGCCGTGGGCGCAGCCATGACGGGAATGCGTCCAGTAGTCGACATCATGTTCGGCGACTTCATCACTTTGACCATGGACCAGATGGTCAACCAGGCCGCCAAAGTCCACTACATGTCGGGCGGAAAGTGGAAAGTGCCCATGGTGATGCGCACCACGATGGGAGCAACGCGCCGGTCGGCCGCGCAGCATTCGCAATCGCTTCATGCGTGGTTCTGTCACGTTCCGGGGTTGAAGGTGGTTCTGCCTTCGACGCCTTATGACGCCAAAGGATTGCTGAAGGCGGCGATTCGCGACGAGAATCCCGTGGTCTTTTTCGAAGACAAGATGATGTACAAACTTAAGGGCCCGGTGCCTGCGGATGACTACGTTGTTCCACTTGGCGCAGCGGATGTGAAACGCCTGGGCGAGGACATCACTCTGGTCGCCACCAGCAGCATGGTACAGGTGGCGCTGGGCGCGGCTACACTATTGGAGGAAATTGGCCTCAGCGCCGAAGTGGTTGATCCGCGCACCTTGTGGCCGCTCGACGAAAAAACTCTGATCGACTCGGTAAAGAAAACGTCGCGGGCGATTATTCTTGACGAAGGGTACGAGCGCTATGGCGTTACCGCCGAACTTGCGTCGGTGATCGCCACGGGTGCATTCTACGATCTGGACGCTCCGGTCAAACGCATGGGCGCGATGCATGTTCCAATTCCGTTCTCCCTGCCGCTCGAGGATGTCACAGTGCCGACGGAGCAAACAGTCTTCGAAGCGGCGCGCAAACTATGCGGGCGGTAGCGCCGGCGTCCCGGCGGCTTCACGAAGCAAGGAGATTTTATGGCTCTTCCAACTTATGGAACCATGACAGTGGATTGGGAAAATCGGGTCGACTTCGATCGTCTGCGCCGTGAGCGACTGGCACGCGCTAAGGATCTTCTTCAGAAGTCTGAGATGGGCGCGCTCTTGTGCTTCGACATGAACAATGTCCGCTACCTGACCGCGACCCACATCGGCACATGGGCTCAGGACAAGGCAAATCGGTTCACGCTGCTTCCGCAAAATGACGAGCCCATTTTGTGGGACTTCGGATCGGCGGCTAAACATCACCAACTGCATTGTCCGTGGCTCGGAGAGCGGTCGCGGGCGGGAATTTCGATGCTGCGGGGCGCCATGACGCCGGAAATGGGACGCGCGGAGGACGTGGCCAAGAAGATTCGCGTTGAACTCGAAATGCGCGGCCTGCTTAAAGAGCCCGTAGGCATCGACATTATCGAATTGCCGGTCCTGTTTGCCTTGCAGAAAGAAGGCATCAAAGTTGTCGATGGACAGGCGCTGATGTCGGAAGCTCGTCTGATCAAGACGCGGGACGAGATCACTTTGCTGAACACGTCCGCCATGATGGTTGACGCCGCTTATGACGAACTCTATCGCGCCATGAAACCGGGCATGAGTGAGAACCAGGCGGTGGGCCTGGTGAGCAAGGTGCTCTACGATCTCGGCTCCGAGTATGTGGAAGCGGTGAATGCAATCTCAGGCGAACGGTGCAATCCGCATCCGCATGTTTTTTCGGATCGCGTGCTGCGTCCCGGAGATCCGGTGTATTACGACATTCTGCACTCCTACATGGGATACCGCACCTGCTACTACCGGTGTTTCACGATTGGATATGCTTCGCACGCGATGAACGATGCCTATAAACGGTGCCGCGAATATCTCGATGCGGCGATTGAACTGGTGCGGCCCGGCCGTACCACGGCCGAAATTGCCGCGGTGTGGCCGAAAGCGCAGGAGTTCGGGTTCCCGAACGAGGAAGCCTGCTTTGCGCTGCAGTACGGTCACGGAATCGGTTTGGCCATCTGGGAGAAGCCGGTGATCAGCCGTCTTGTGTCGCTCGATCATCCCTGCGAAATCAAGCCGGGCATGGTATTTGCTCTGGAAACTTTCTGGCCCTCGACGGATGGCTGGAGCGCGGCTCGCATCGAAGAAGAAATCGTGGTTACCGAAACCGGGCATGAAGTGATCACGCGCTTCCCTGCTGAGGAGCTGTTGGTTGCTGGCCGGCACTATTTCACAGTGGATGGTCCGCTTCCCGCCATCCGGGAAACCGAATCCCAGCCAAGTACGCGCGTACGCGAGATGATTGAAGCGAGCGCACGGCAGGAACGCGTAGGGGTGGGGGACTGAGAAAATATTCCGGTAGAGACGCGGCTCGCCGCGTCTAGGCCCAACCACTGCTCACAGGCTTTATCACCGCGCATCAGGGCGCCGGCGGTTTGAGACGAGGCCAGCCTCGTCTCTACGAAAGTTTCCGAATGGTTTTCTAACTATGGCGATCAGTGTCGTGATGCCCGCGCTCGAAATGGCTCAGGAAACTGGCAAGCTGATTTCGTGGCTTAAAAAAGAGGGCGAGCCGGTCGCGAAAGGCGAACCGCTGCTGGAGATCGAAACCGACAAAGCGGTCATGGAAATCGAATCGCCGGGCGATGGCATTCTCGCAGGCATCAAGGTGCAGGCTGGAACCGAAGTACCGGTCGGCCGAACCATTGCCTGGATCGTCGGTTCCGGAGAAGTTCCTCCGGCGGATGAAGTCGCGACCACGTCCGGTCGAAAGGCGACTGCACCCGTTGCTTCGTCTGTATCGGGAACTCCAGCTGTGACCGCAGCGCAGTTGCCAACTCATTCCGTCAAGATTTCTCCCAAGGCGCGACGTCTCGCCAGCGAACGCGGCGTCAGTCTGGCCGACGTTCGCGGATCAGGCGCGGACGGAGAAATCCTCGCTTCCGACATTCTGGCCGCTGCGGAATCCAAAGCGGCGGCATCGTCGGCTGAAATTGACAGCGGCAGTGCCATCTCCCGGCTAATGGCGGAACGCACCACGCGGAGTTGGACGACGGTTCCTCATTTCTTCGTTGTTTGCGAGGTGGAGGCTGGCGCACTCAACGAGGCGCGGCAAAAGCTCGGGGCCAAGATAGAAAGATCGCGCCATGTAAAACTCACGCACACCGATCTGCTGGTGGCGCTGGTGGCGCGCGTTCTCCAGAAGCACCCGCGGATCAACGCCAGTTGGAGCGGGACAGCCGCTCGCGATAATACCGAAATTAATATTGGAATCGCGATGGCAGTGGATCAAGGCGTGGTCGCACCGGTCATTCGCAACGCCGGCAAAATCGAGCTCGGCGAGATCGCGGTGCAGAGGCGAGACTTGGCCGAACGCGCGAGGGGCAGCAAGCTGCGTCCGTCCGATCTTGCCAGCGGCACCTTCACCATCAGCAATCTCGGCATGTTCGGTGTCGATGCCTTTACTGCGATCATCATTCCGCCGCAAGCCGCGATTCTGGCGGTCGGAAGAATCGCGGACCGAGTTGTGGCGGTCGACGGCCATCCCGGCGTCCGTCCCATGATGACCTTGACGCTATCGAGCGATCATCGCGTAGTGGATGGCGCTAGGGCAGCGAAGTTCCTACAGGACTTGGCCGCGGCCATCAGCAATCCGGAGCAAACTTTCGACAACGCCAGGGCTGGCGATTAGTGCGTATGGCGCCTGCCAGTTTCGCAGTTTGGAAGGGCGCGCACCAGGTCCTCTCAGTCGTGCCCTTGTTCGCGCTGCTCGCTGCGCTCTCGTTCTCATTGCCAGCCGCGGCGCAGGGAGGGCCTCCCTTCATCACCAACGACCCCGGCACTCCCGGCGATGGCAACTGGGAGATCAACATCATGGCGTACTCCGAGCGCCATCCCGCCGCGCGCATTTTCAATGCGCCTATTCTGGACTTGAATTATGGCGTCGGTTCCCGCATCCAGCTGACCTATGAGGTGCCGTACCTGGTGGTAGGTACCGACGGCGGGCCGACTCGCAGCGGCCTGGGCAAATCGCTGCCGGGCGTGAAGTGGCGCTTCTATGACAGCGCTGAAAAAAAACTCTCGATCTCCATCTTTCCTCAGCTCGAATTCAACAATCCCGATGCTTCCTTGCAGCGCGGACTCGTGAACTACAACACCAGGTTCTATTTCCCGGTCGAGGTCTCCAAGGAAGTGGGGCCGATTCAGGTCAATCCTGAAGCGGGCTACATATTCGCCAGCGGTAAAAGCGCGGGCTGGTTCACCGGGCTAGTAGTCCTAAGGGAGATCAACAAGCGAATGGAGTTGGCCGCGGAATTCTACAACAGCGCCAACACAGACGGCACCAACCGCTGGAACACGTATGACGCCGGAGGCCGCTACAAACTGGGAGAACACTTCATACTGCTCTTCATGGCGGGCCGCAGCTTCGCCGGACCTTCGAGCAGCCAACCACAGTTGTTCGGCTACTTGGGGATGCAATTCCTGGTTTCCATGAAGCACAAAAACGAAATCCCGCCCGAGCCCCATCCACCAAGCAACTGATTGAAAACAAGCACGAGGTCTACATCCCGGAGTTGTAACTCCCCGAGAGCCCTATTGCGGCAAGATCTCCTTCAACGCCCACTCAATCCTGTCCACCTCTTCGCGGATGAGCCGGATCGACTGCTGGTTTTTTACCGGGTGGGCCAAAGGAGTGATTCCCTCCACCGCTCCGCGGATTTGATGATTGCGCGCCCAAATGAAGTTAAGCCGATCGCGCCTCTGCTTGCGATTGCGATAAACATTGCCGACGAATCGAATCGCGAGCCAGGCAAACACCAAACCGAAAAAGGCCTCGATCGGAAGGCGATCCGTGGCGCCGTCAAACTCGGAAAACAAAACGCGGTAGACCGCTTCTCCCATTCCGAGCGCGGCAAACAACACAGTGATCCCGAAGAAATATACTTTCAAGCGTTCCATGGGTTGAAAGCGCAGGGAGTCTTCGCCCCCGTCATGTGTCTGCGGAAACTTCGTCGCCATACTTGCTCCAAAGTGATCGGTCACTGATCCCGGACTCTTGCCAGCCGGACAGTGCGAATTTTCTGAAATGATAACTTGAAATTGTAACTCGTGGCGCCATTTTTCTTCAGCCTGATGGGGCCGGGGAGACTGGCGCAGCCGCCAGCCTTCTGAGTGTACTCCAGCGCCCGCGAGAATCGTTTTAATGCAGGCGTTTTTTGTTGACAGAATCGCTCTTCCGTATAGAATGCGAGATGATTTTGCGGAACTGCGGCGGGGTAACTCTGCTCCGCGACCCGCAAGTGGCCTTCCCCCAAGCCCAGTTATCTCCGCAGGATAATGGGGTTTTGCTTTTAAGAGCGCGAATGAGGCTTTGTGTCCAACCCGCCTACTGACGCCCCCCGCCTCCGGCGCTCGCTCACGCTTTGGGACCTGATTCTATACGGCGTCATCGTGATTCAACCGGTCGCGCCCATGTCGGTGTTTGGAGTGCTGAGCGACCGCGGACGCGGACACGTAGTCACAACCATCCTGATCGCGATGGTAGCGATGCTCTTCACGGCCATCAGCTATGGCCGCATGGCGCGCGCGTATCCCAGCGCAGGCTCGGCCTTTACCTACGTAGGACAGGAAATTAATCCTGCTCTCGGTTACGTCACCGGCTGGAGCATGGTGATGGACTACATGCTCAATCCGATTATTTGCACGATCTGGTGCAGCCAGCAGGCGCACGTGTTTGCTCCGGGGGTGCCGTACTGGGCGTGGGCCGTGTTCTTTGCGCTGGTGTTCACGCTGCTGAACATTCAAGGAGTAAAAACCTCGGCACGTGTGAACTCGGCTTTGGCGGCAGCGATGGGCGTGGTGATTGCAATTTTCTTCGTGGTCGCGGCGCGCTATGTTTTGGGACATCCACACGACGGCGCTGGCTTCTACACGCGGCCTTTCTACGACCCGACCCTGTGGAACACGAAGGCGGTGCTGGGAGGAACATCGATCGCGGTGCTCACTTACATCGGCTTCGACGGCATCTCCACGCTGTCGGAAGAAGCGGAGAACCCGCGCCGCAATATCTTGCTGGCGACAGTGCTGACCTGCCTGGTAATTGGCATTCTGTCGGCGGTTGAAGTTTACGCTGCGCAGTTGATCTGGCCGGCATCGCAACCTTTTCCGGACGTTGACACTGCCTTCGTTCACGTTGCCGCTCGTGCCTGGATGCCGATGTTTGGCATTATCGGATTCACGCTGCTGGTCGCCAACTTCGGATCGGGCATGGGCGCCCAGATCGGCGCCGCCCGCCTGCTCTACGGGATGGGGCGGAGCAACGCGCTTCCGAAGTCTTTCTTCGGAGTAGTGGACGCCAAGCATCGCGTACCGCGGAATAATGTGTTGTTTGTCGGTGCCATTGCGCTGATTGGCGCGTTTGTGATGAGTTACGGCCTGGGTGCGGAGATGCTTAATTTCGGCGCGCTCATCGCTTTCATGGGCGTCAACGCCGCCGCGTTCGTGCGCTATGTGATGCGGGAGCGAAAATGGACGGTGTCGTTCGTCGTGCCGCCCGTGCTCGGCTTCGTGATCTGCTTGTTGCTTTGGGTGAGTTTGAGTACTCCGGCCAAGATCGCCGGCAGCATCTGGATGGCTGCAGGCATCGCCTTCGGCGCGTGGAAGACGCGCGGCTTCCGCGGAGACCTGGTCAACTTTGATGTGCCTGCGGACGAGTAGAAACGATCTTGTAATTTGGTAATCGGGTAATTTTGTAATCTAAAAACCGTCTCGCCGCTGTTCTTGAATTACTGCCGGTGACTACGCATCTCTATTTCAAGAAGAATCCCAACTGTTCCGGAGCGGGCAGGCTCTTGGTAGTGTCAAATTGACGCTCGGCTAACTGCACAGCCACAATCTTTGCCTGCAGCTCCGACGCCAGATTGTCGTAGCGAACCAGAACATTGTCCAGCCAGTACGGATTGTTCTCGCGTGCCCAGCCTTCCGCGTACAGCTTGCTCATTTCGGTGATCGAATCGCGCAGGCTCTCCAATCGCCCGTTGATGTCAATCACTTCATCCAGATCGTTTTGCACGCGAATCTTGTCCGTCTGATTCTGATAAGCATCCCAGTAGAAATGGCTGATCTCGGTCGTGAATTGGATCTTCAGGCCCAGGGTGTCGAGGTGCCAGGCGGCAAGAAGCATATCGTCGAGAGTTTCAGCATGAAGGTGGGCCTTGGCTCGATTGCGCAAAAGCGATTCCGCAGCCCGCTCCGCACCGATGCGTAGATCGTGGGTAACCGGCAGCGCCTGGGCGGCTAGGCTGGCCCCGACCTCGCTGAAGGGATCAGACCAGAAGAACTCGTGGCTCGCGTTGCCGAGTTTCACTCCGGCGAGAAGCGCGTGAGCGCGATCGAGGTTGTCTATCACCTCAGTAAAAGTTCGGTCGTCATCATTATCATTGCGGTAAAAGGCCCAGTCATAGCTATTCTTGAAATCGTCGATACTGGACTCGCCGTCCTGCCAACTGGCGGCTGCGCCAAAAATCAACGCGGGCCAGGTCATGTCGAGGAGGGATTCCCCATCGTCGTTCCAAGTGGAATTTAGAGCACCGATCGCCTGATGCTTCTGGCCATCGCGCACAAAGTTGCGGATGTTCACGAAAGCGCTTTCCAGGTCAGGCCAGATCACGCCCCAGTTCCCTGCCCCGGGCGCAACCACAACGCGCAGACCGGCGTTGGTGTATGGCGTAATGATGTCTTCGTAGTTGGGTTTGGGGGCATACTCCCACGGAACGGAGATCATATCCTTCGAAATTGTGCTTAGCAGTTCGGGATACTTGACCGCGATGTCTCCCCAGAACATGAGTTGCTTGTGATAGGGACGCATGATATCGAAGACTTTCTGGAGGTGATCGAGATACACGCGGCCAAGTCCTGCCTGGGCGGTGAGTGCTTTCGTCTGGCCAAGGCCAAGTTCGATAGTTTCGTCGGCTCCGATGTGGAAGAACGGGCCGGGAAACAACGGCACTACCTCGCCGTAAACCTGACGAATAAAATCGTAGGTTTTGGGATTCGTGGGCGTGAGCACATGGCCGTGAGGCGTTTCCGCAAGGTCGGAATACATTTCGTACTTCAAAAACTGATGCAGATGTCCAAAGGCCTGCTGCTCGGGCAAAAGGGTGATGTAGTGCTTGCTCGCGTAGTCGACAAGTTCCTTGATGGCAGCGGGAGTCAATGCCGCTTGCTTAGGCGGAACCAGCGGCTGGGTTTGGAAGTCGAAAACGTGCTCCATATTGAAGCCAACGAGGTTGACCTTGTATTCGGCCAGGGTGCGGATCTGCGTCTTCAGATAGTCGACCGTTGGAATGGGCCCGCGGCTGATGTCGTCGCTCACGCCCCGCCATTCCATGCTCGGCCAGTCGCGGATCACCAGCGCCGGAACTGAAAGCATCTTTTCGCCGGGGCCTTTCGGACGCAGCAACTGACGCAGCGTTTGCACGCCATAGAACAAGCCCTGCGCGGTGTTCCCTGCTACCAGCACACCGGAATCGCTGGCGCGGATCACATAACCCTGCTTGGCAAGTTCAAGGTTGCCGGTTTCGTCTCCGACTTTCACTCCCTGCGATTCGAGATAAGATCGCAAGCCGCCGTCGGTCAAGCGGCCAAGCGAAATATGCCCGGTCGTTTTCGGCGCACCCGTCACTGGTTCGATCAACAGCTTCATTCCGGTGCGAGCCTGAATCTCTTTTTGCAGCGTCTCCGCCGCGGTCTGGTCTTCGGGATTGGCGTTGCCAATGAGGATGGTGGTCGACGGCTTGATCACGAACTTGCCTTCGGCCAAGCGGACCTCCTTCGGCGCCGGCAGAACTTTGAGCGCATGAACCGCCTGGTTGACCTGAGCGTGAGCAGCGAGCGCCAAACAGCCAAGACAAGCGCGCAAGATCCATTTCGTGATTTTCATTTTCGTGATTTGCATGGGGTGAAGGCCGAGAGTAGCAGTTAGGCAGCTGGTTTTAAAGTAGCGAGCCACCAAACGCTGCCCTGCGCCGCTCAAGTTCCGCCGCAGACCAGCGCCCTTGCGCACATGCGAAAAATCCGATCCCGCTTGACATAAAGCTGGAAATGTATCAGTATTCATACGTTTTAATAAACATTTAATCATACTGAATTCTGACCAGAGCTGGAAGGGCGAGACGCAAAGTGATCGGCGGGGTTGACATTGGCGGCACCAAGATCGCGGTGGGAGTGGTCGACCAGGCGGGCCGTGTCCTGGCTAAGAACGAGTGCACCACGGAGGCACAACGCGGCTTCGATCACGCCATGCAACAGGTGGCGGCGCTGCTTCATCAGTGTGCGAAACAGGCCGGGGCCAAGTTGCGAGGGATTGGGATCGGTTGCGCCGGTCCGCTCCACAGCGCCACCGGCATCCTCGGCAACGTGAATAATCTGCCGGGATGGAAGGGCGGCAATCCGGTAGAGATTCTGTCGCGGGAATTTGGAGTCACGGCGGCTTTGGAAAACGATGCCGATGCCGCCGCGCTCGGCGAACTGCGCTGGGGAGCGGGACGATCCAAGACGCGCCTGCTTTACGTGACCGTGGGGACGGGCATTGGCGTGAGTGTAATTCTGGATGGCAAAGTGTATCGGGGCGTGGACGGCTGCCATCCCGAGATTGGACACCACATCATCGATCCCGCGGGGCCGCCTTGTACGTGCGGTGTGCGCGGCTGCTGGGAGAGCTTCGCGGCCGGGCCGGCGATGACCGCGCTGCTAAGAAAAGATTCGCCCGCAGTTTGCAGCAGCGGTAATCTCAATGCCCGCGAAATCTGCGCCCGGGCGCAGGGCTCCGAGGAGTGGGCACAACGCGCGGTGGAGCGCGAGGCGTACTATCTGGGCCTTGGTCTCGCCAATCTCATCACCATGTTTGCTCCGGAAGTCATCGTACTCGGCGGCAGTGTGATGAAGAGCGCACACTTGTTTCTCGATCGCATGCGCGAGGTGATCCGGCAGAATTGCAAGCTGGTTCCGGTGGACCGCGTGGAGATTAAGCTGGCGTCGCTGGGAGCGGATGCCGGGTTGATCGGCGCGGCGCAGGTTTGGCACGATCGTTATGGAGATTAGGTTGGACACGAATCCGCATGCGGTCATCGAAGGCCAGTATCTTCGTGACATTCTGGATCAGCCGCGCGCCTTGACGGCAACGCTGGGGCAACTGGAAGTTCCGAAGGAACTGAGCGTCCTCGCCCGGGGTTTGCGGGAAGGAAAGGTCAAGCGCGTCGTACTGACGGGCATGGGCGCTTCTTTTCATGCTATGCATCCGCTGTTCTTGCGGCTGAATGAGTATGGTTACACGGCGGTCGCGATTGAGACTTCGGAACTGGTGCACTCCCTGCCACGCTGGTTCGAACCGGAGACGCTGATCATTGCGATTTCGCAGTCTGGGGAAAGCGCGGAGATCATCCGGCTGATCGAAGAGAACCGCGGCCGCGCCGCCATTGTCGGCGTGACCAATGCCGCGGATAGTGCGCTGGCCCTGCGGGCGAATGCTTCGATCTTTACCATCGCCGGGACGGAGTATTCCGTTTCCTGCAAGACCTATGTCACGGCTTTAATGGCGCTGCACCTGCTCGGGGGATTCCTGTGCGGACGCGATGCCAACCGCACGCGAGAGGAACTGGCGCAGAGCGTGCCTGCGGTTGCCGCGTATCTGCGCGACTGGAAGGACCATGCTTTCGAGATGATGGCAGAGATGGGACGAGTCCGCGATTTGTTTTTGCTCGGACGCGGCGCGTCTTTGGCGGCAGCCGGGGAGGGCGCGCTTATTGTGAAGGAATCGGTGCGACTGCACGCGGAAGGCCTGAGCGGCGCAGCATTCCGCCACGGCCCTCTGGAGATGGTCAACGCCGAAACCTTCGCCTTGGTTTTTGCGGGAGCGGACGACACGAGACCGCTGCAGGCACGGCTGCGGGATGACATTCGCCAGGCTGGAGGAAAAACCGGTTGGATTGCCGAAGACGCCAACGGGGGAGCGTGGAGATTGCCCCCGACGCCGCTTTCTGTGCGCGCCATTGTTGAAATCCTTCCCGTGCAGATGATGACCCTGGCACTGGCGGCGGAAGCGGGCGTGGAGGCGGGACGGTTTGCTCGCGTTTCGAAGATCACCACGATGGAGTGAGTTTCAGAGCAGGACTCGCTCGCCTGCACTGGAGCTTAGGACCTTTTGAGGGGGTACTATCTTGCCGAATATTCGAAAGTGCGCTTTGTGGCTTGACCTTTCGCGCTTTTTCTTCATCAAGCTGCGATTTCAGTTGACGGCTTCGGTCGTCGTTTTCCTCAGCGTCCACTGCGCCTTAGCCGACGACCAGTTTACGAGAATGCAGCTTACCGAAAATTGGCAGATTCAGTCTTCATGCGATGCGAAGGCTGACGGGCGCGATATTTCTAGCGTTGGTTTTCGAGCGGATGGTTGGCACAAAGCCCGCGTGCCGACAACCGTCGTTGCGGCGCTGGTTGCAGATGGCACCTATCCTGACCCGTATTTCGGAGTGAACCTGAAATCACTTCCCGGAATGGACTACTCTTCCAAGTCTTTCTTTGCGAATCAGACGATGCCGGCAGACAGCCCGTTTCGCTGCTCATGGTGGTACCGGACTGAATTCAGCGTTCCCCCGCAATCGACTCAGCCGACGGCTTGGCTGCATTTTGACGGAATCAATTACCGCGCGAACGTCTGGCTGAACGGCGAGAAGATTGGCGACGTTCGGGACATTGCCGGCATGATGCGGGTGTTCGAGTTGGAAGTCAGCAAGCATCTTGCAACCGGAAAATCCAACGCCTTAGCAGTGGAAGTTTTTGCGCCCGATAAGACCGATTTAGCGATGACCTGGGTTGATTGGAACCCGACTCCACCTGACAAAGACATGGGGTTGTGGAAAGACGTCTACCTGACAACGACTGGGGCCGCTGCCTTGCGACATCCCTTTGTGGAATCCAAACTTGAAGCGGGCTATACGGCTGCATCGCTTACCATCACCGCGGATCTGCACAATGCTGCTGCTCATTCGATCACGAGCATGGTTCACGCCGAGATTGACGGGATTCAGGTAAGCCAGAAAGTGGAACTGGCGCCTTCGGAATCGAAGACGGTTGTCTTTACCCCCGATCAGTATCCTCAGCTGCGGATTGCTCATCCGCGCCTCTGGTGGCCGTATCAGATGGGCAACCCCGAAATGTACACGGCGCATTTGTGGGTCGAAGTAGGCGGACAAGTCTCTGATTCGCCGAGCGTGCAGTTTGGCATTCGTGAAGTGACTTCGCAGCTCACGGAAAAGGGATACCGGCTGTTCAAGATCAATGGCCGCAACCTTCTTATTCGGGGAGCGGCTTGGGCTCCGGATATGCTGCTGCGCTGGTCGCCCGAACGGGCTGCGACGGCGATGGATTACGTGCGGGGCATGAACCTGAATGCGATTCGCCTCGAAGGGCGAATGGAGCGGGATGAATTCTTCGATCTCGCCGATCGGCAGGGCGTGTTGATCATGCCCGGATGGACGTGCTGCGATTTCTGGGAGCAATGGAAAAAATGGACGGCGGACACGACCAAGATCGCAGCCGCTTCCCTTTCCGATCAGGCCCTGCGTTTGCGGAACCATCCCAGCGTGTTCGTCTGGCTCTACGGCAGCGATAATGCCCCGCCCGCGAAAATCGAAACTCAGTACCTGCAAGTTTTGAAGGACGCGCGCTGGCCTAACCCTACGATCTCTTCCGCGAACTCCCAGCGCACTAAGGTGACTGGGGATTCCGGAGTAAAGATGACGGGTCCCTACGACTACGAGCCGCCTAATTACTGGCTCACCGACAAAAAGGCCGGCGGGGCATACGGATTCAATACCGAAACCAGTCCGGGTCCGGTGATTCCAACGCTCGAGAGCCTGAAACGATTTATTCCGGCCGATCACCTGTGGCCGGTAGACGATTACTGGAATTACCACGCCGGCATGGAACGGTTTACTAACATCAACAAGTTTGTGAACGGCATGGAACATCGTTATGGCAAGGCAGCCAACCTGGGCGACTTTCTGCGCAAGTCCGAAGCCATGAACTACGAAGCTCAGCGGGCAATGTTTGAGGCTTATGGACGCAATAAGTACGAATCCACGGGCGTGATCCAGTGGATGCTCAACAATGCGTGGCCTTCGATCATCTGGAACTTGTACGATTACTATCTGGTTCCGGGGGGCGCGTATTTCGGATCGAAGAAAGCGTGCGAGCCGTTGCACGTGCAGTATTCCTACGACGATGATTCGGTCGCGGTGGTGAATGGCTATGACCACGCTTGGGCAGGAGCGAGTGTCCGGGCAACGATCTACGACCTCAACGCAGAGGCAAAATCGCGGCAGGATGTAACGCTCGATATCCCGGCGGATAGCAGCGTCCAGGCTTTGAAGCTATCGAAAGTGAACGGCATCTCTGCAACTTATTTTTTGAAACTCGAATTGCGCGATGCCTCCGGCAAGTTGGCCAGCGACAATTTTTACTGGCTTTCGACCAAGCCCGATAAGCTGGATTGGGCACGGAAGTTTGAGGAGGTCTACACGCCACAAAGCGCATATGCCGACCTGAGCGGGTTAAACACGTTGCCCCCGGTAACACTGGCGGTTCGCAGTTCGCTCCAGCAGGAGGGGAAGGAATCGGTGGTTCATGCTTTCGTCGAAAACCCGAGCTCCAGCCTTGCCTTCATGGTTCATCTTCGGGTGGCCAACGGCCGCAGTGGCGAGGATGTTGTGCCCATATTCTGGGACGATAACTACGTTTCTCTCATGCCCGGAGAGAAGCGCGAGCTCAGCGCCCGCTTCGACTCTGATAAAAACCAGGGCGGTGGACTGGTGCTGGCGGTTGATGGATGGAATGTTGCGGCGGCGAGCAGTCCAATCGCGGTGGAGGGCGAACGCTGACGCGTTTCTACTCCTAGCCAAGAAAACAACGGCGGGCGAAAAGCGGGCGAGTATGATAGGAAGTCTTGAGCGCGTGAGCTCGAGGTTAAAGAACGAGTTCTCGTCATCACGCGCGCTGGACACTTCCTATTAAGGTTGCTGGCATGGTGACAATTCGCGATGTGGCGAAGGAGAGTGGGTTTTCTTCCACTACAGTCTCCATCGTGCTGAACAACGCTCCGTTGGCCCGCTATATCCCCGCCACTACCAAGAAACGCATTGAAAGCGCTGCCAAAAAGCTGGGCTACCGTCCAAACCTGTTTGCCCGCTCGCTGCGCAGCCGTCGCAGCCACACCATCGGAGTGATGGTGTTCGACATGACCGACCCTTTCTGCACACTGGTGCTGCGCGGCATCGAGAACTCGCTCTACCAGGCGTCGTATCTGCCGATCCTGACCGATGTTCACAACGAGCGGGCGCGCTTCGAGCGTTACCTTGAGATGCTGTTGGACCGGCGGGTGGAAGCTCTGATTGTGCTGGCCAACTGGCTGTTCGTGAATATCGATGTGCTGGGCGACCTGGAAAAGAACAACATCCCTACCGTGATGATTGCGCGGGAATTGAAAAATGAAGCGATCAGTTCGGTCATCGTCGATAACGAGCTCGGGGCTTACACGGCCGTGGAACATTTACACTCCCTGGGGCATCGCAAGATTGCGTTCATTCGAGGGCCCAAAACTTTAAACGACAGCGCTGCCCGCTGGAAAGGCGTGCGCTCGTTCGCGAAAGCGCGTGACCTGGAGTTGGACCCGCGGCTGATTGTCGATCTTCCCGAGTCACGCGACCTGATGTCGAGTTTTGAGGCGGGCTACAAGCTGACCGAAGAGATGCTCAAGGCGAAGCGTCCTTTTACCGCGCTGATGGCATTCGACGATATGACGGCGTTTGGGGCAGTGCGCGCCTTGACCAAGGCTGGACTGCGGGTGCCGGAACAGTGCTCGGTGGTTGGGTTTGATGACGTTATGGCGTCGAGTCTCTGTACGCCTCCTCTTACTTCGGTGCGGCAGCCGATGGAGGCGATGGGTGCGTTGGCGGCCAGCATTGCGCTGGAGGGAATCAACGCCGCGCTGGAAAAACGCGACCTGCCGGCAGTACACCGCAAACTGGCTCCGGAGCTGGCGGTGCGGGATTCCACGCGCAGCCCGTAGAAGATAGACTCTATGCTCTTGACGCCGTCACTAACCACCGGAGCGGTGTTAGAAGTTGTGGCCGCCATCGGAACTTTCGGCACTCTGTTTTTTTATTTACTCTCCGCGCTTGGGCTGGCAAGTTTCATCAGACAGGGGCGCAAGCGACGAAGGCAGCCGTCGCTGCCTGCGAGCCAGCTACACCCAATTTCGATTCTCAAGCCCTTGAAAGGTGTGGACCCCGAAATCTGGGAGAGCTTTTGCAGCCACTGCGAGCAGGACTATCCGGAATTTCAATTGATCTTCGGGGTCAGCGACCCCGCAGATCCCGCCGTCGAAGTTGTCCGCAAGCTGCAGGCAGAGTATCCCAACTGCAAGATTGAACTGGTTGTCTGCGATCGCATTCTGGGAACGAATATCAAGGTCAGCAATCTGGCGCAGATGCTGCCCAGAGCCCGCCACGAACTCCTCCTGGTAAACGATAGCGACATTCGGGTTCCCGCCGACTATTTGCGAAAAGTGATTACCCCGCTCGCGGACCAGTCCGTGGGACTGGTGACCTGCCTCTACCGCGGCGTTGCCGCTCCGACGCTTGCTCGTCCAACGCTAGGTTCGCGCCTCGAAGCCGTGGGCATCGCCACTGACTTTGTGCCCGGCGTTCTGAGCGCCAGGTATCTGGAAAAGGGCTTGCACTTCGCACTGGGCTCAACGCTGGCATTTCGCCGTCGTGACCTCGAGGCCATCGGCGGCTTTGAGGCCTTCCTCGACTATCTCGCCGACGACTATGAACTCGGCCGCCGCATCGCCGCCAGCGGAAAGCGAATCGAACTCAGCGCCGCAATCGTCACCACATTTCTGCCTGCGTATACCATGCGAGAGTTTTTCCGCCATCAACTGCGCTGGTCGCGGACCATTCGCGATGCCCGCGGCTGGGGATATGCCGGTCTGATCTTCACTTTCGGGCTGCCCTGGGCATTGGCCGCGCTGGTAGCGGCCCAAGGAGCGCGGTGGGCGTGGGTTTTGCTGGCACTGACGTTACTCGCGCGATTGGCTGTCGGCGTGGTCGCGTCGAAGTTTGTACTCCAGGATTTCGCGCTCAGCAGTCTTCTATTGCTTCCGCTGCGAGACCTGCTCGCGCCCTTCATATGGGCCGCAGGTTTCATGGGCAACCGCATCCACTGGCGCGGCGATGTGTTCGTCTTGAAAGACGGCCGCCTGCGCCGAGCGTCCGGCTAAGTGCCCATTCAATCCGCTGCCACCCCACTGGAAACCCCGTGACCCGCCACCTCCCGGTAAATTTCAAGGATTCTCGCCACTGAATTGGTCCAGGAGAATCGTTGCGCTTGTTCATAGCCGCGTTGCTTCATCTGCTCGCGCAGCGCCGAATCCAGCAGGGCGCGCTGCAAGCCCCGCTGAATCTCAAACACGTTTTCCGGATTCACCAGCAATGCCGCGTTCCCCACGACCTCCGGCAAGCTGGAAGTGTTCGAAGTGACCACCGGAGTTCCGTGGGCCATGGCTTCGAGCGGCGGCAATCCAAATCCCTCGTAGAGCGATGGAAACACAAAAATCTTGGCGACATCATAAAAAATTCGTAACACTTCGATGGGCACAAATCCGAGAAAACGCACGTCGTTCTGCACCCCGCCACGCACTACCGTGCGTCGCAGCCGCGGATGGCTGGAAAGATCGTCGCCGATAATGATGAGTTTGAGATCGGGGAAAAGCTGCTCTTTGTGCAATTCGCTCTTCAGCGCAGAAAACGCTTCGATGATGCGCACCACATTCTTGTGCGGCCGAATCGCACCCGCATACAGAATGAACGGATAGTTCACCAGATAGCGCTGCGCAATCAACTCGCGATCCGCTTCGCTGGCATGTCCGCGCAGAAAACGCTCGTCAATGGCGTTGTAGACCACTTCGATGCGTGCATGCGGAAGCGCCAGCAACTTTTCAATCTCATTCCTGGTGAATTGGGAAACCGCAATCACCCGCGCCGCCCTGCGCAACACGCGCCGCGTCAAATAAAAGTGCAAGCTGCGCCGTACGCTGGAAAGATCGCGCGATCCATACATGTGCTCGAGCAGGTCGTGCACCGTCAGAATGTACGGGCAACCGAGGCCCCGCGGAATCCAGAACAGGTGGGGAATGTGCACCAGGTCGCACTTCAGCCGGCGCACGATCGCGCGAAACTCGAGATTCCCTTTCAGCGTGTCATCGCTGCCGGCCAGCGAAACGGCGTGAAAATTCGGCGGCAACGCACCGCATTCCGCCACCTTATCCGGCGATCCAATCAGAAAGTATTTGCTCTCGCGGTCGAGGCACGCCAGTGTGCGCACCACATTCCGGATGTAGGTGCCCACGCCGAATTCCGTCATGCGACGGATATCGATGACTACTTTCACAGCCTGAATTTAATCACAGGGGAGACACGAGACACAGGGAATTCGCCGACGTTTCTGGACTTTGGCGTCATCGCACCAGACTTTGTCGACGCGTCACCAGACTTTGTCATCCCGAACGAAGTGAGGGATCTGCATTTTGCGGCGGACTACAGATCCCTCACTTCGTTCGGGATGACAAGATTGTGGAGGCGGGATGACAAATTATTGAGGTCATGCTCTTACTTCGGCCTGCGCCCGAGCACGCCGTTCGGCATATAGCGGAAACTCCTCGGCCATCCCCAGCACCTGCTTGCGGATTTTCGCGAGCACGGCGGCATCCGTCCGATGATCGAGCGCTTCCGCAATCCAGTGCGCAATCTGCCGCATCTCTGCTTCTTTCATCCCGCGCGTGGTCACAGCCGGCGAGCCAATGCGAATCCCGCTAGGCTTCATCGGAGGATTGGTATCAAACGGAATCGCATTCTTGTTGACCGTAATGCCAGCTTCGCCGAGAGCCTTCTCGGCCTCGCTTCCCAGCATGCCCTTGGCGAATACGTCGACCAGCATCAGGTGCGTGTCCGTGCCACCAGAGACGATGCGATAACCATCCGCCGCCAGCGTCTCGGCCAGCACCTTAGCATTCGCCACAACCTGCCGCGCGTACTCGCGGAAACTCGGCTGCGATGCCTCAAGAAAGCACACCGCCTTGGCCGCCATGATGTGCACCAGCGGCCCTCCCTGCATTCCGGGGAAAACAACTTTATCGATTTCTTTCGCAAATTCCGATTTGCTCAGAATCATGCCCGACCGTGGCCCGCGCAGCGTCTTATGCGTGGTCGAAGTCACAATCTGCGCATGCGGCACCGGCGATGGATGCGCGCCGCCCGCCACCAGTCCCGCAAAGTGCGCCATATCGACCAGGTAAATCGCGCCAACTTTGTCCGCGATCTGACGCATGCGCGCAAAGTCGATAGTCCGCGGATAAGCGCTGCCGCCGCCAATAATCAACTTCGGACGCTCCGCCGTGGCGATCCTTTCCAGTTCGTCGTAATCGATCGTCTCCGTTTCGCGAGTCACACCGTAAGGAACGATCTTGTAAGTCTTGCCCGAGAAATTCAGCGGATGCCCATGGGTGAGATGCCCGCCATGCGCCAGATTCAACCCAAGAATCGTGTCGCCGGGTTGCAACACCGCCGCATAAGCTGCCTGATTGGCCTGCGATCCCGAGTGCGGCTGCACGTTGGCATGTTCGGCGCCAAAAAGTTTCTTCACCCGTTCGCGCGCCAGTTCTTCGACCACGTCGGTGAACTCACATCCGCCGTAATAGCGCTTGCCCGGATACCCCTCGGCATACTTGTTGGTGAAAACAGACCCGGCCGCCTCAAGCACCGCCTCGCTGACAAAGTTCTCCGAAGCAATCAGCTCCAGGCCTTCATGCTGGCGGCGAACTTCGTTGTCGATAGCGTTAGCAATCTGCGGATCAACCTCATAGAGCGGGCGCGACATCGAGGAATTGTTCATAAGGTCTCTCGGCTATTTTACCTCCCGACTCCCTGTTTATGCGTCACAGACTCGCCCGAAAAACTTGTGCTATATTTCGATTGCAGTCTGGGACCGCGCCAGGGCAATCGACTGCGGACATGCTGGCAGAAAGAGTGGCCCATGTCAGGAGTGAGCGACAAGGCTCCGCGTTTAGTTTTGGCCGCACTACTGTGCGTATTCTGGGGAAGCCTCGTCCCCGCGCAGCAAACTCACCCACCGGAAACAGTCCCATCCAATTTCACCGCCGACGCCGCCTTCGCGGCCCGGATACGGTCACTGCTGCTTCCCTACACTGAACCTGCAACCGGCCAATATGCGGTCGGCAAAGATGTCATGGAAAGGCTGCTGCGACAACTTCCTGCGGAGCGCGCGAAATTTTCCTGGGACCTGCGTATCGCCAGGGGCGCAGGCAATGTCTTCTCCTCCCCGGATGGAACCATCGTCGTCGACGAAGATCTCGCGCAGGTCATGGCCTCGAGGACCGGATCGAGCGCTGGTCTATGGGCGGCGGCTCTCTCCCATGAGATTTCCCACATCGTTCGGCGCGACTGGGCCCGGCGGTATTTATTTCAGAAGTCGTTAGAGCAAGCCGGAAGCTCACAAATTATGCTCGGAGACGCAGGGGTGTTTTCCGGCTCGTGGATGGACGCCCGCGGCGCCTCGAGCCAGTTAGCCGGTTTCTGCCAAGCCATGGAACTGGAAGCCGATGCCGAGGGTCTGATGCTGATGACGCGTGCCGGCTTCGATCCTGACTTCGTGCCCGCGCTGCACCACTTGCTCGAAGGTCAGCCCGGGCAGTCGGAGGGAAATATTTTCGATCCTTCCCACCCGCGCTGGAACGAGCGCGAGCAACACTTGCAGAAACTTTATTTAGCGGCGGGCAAAGAGTACGACCGCCTCTGGCCCGACCGTTATGCTTCCCCGGGAGGCAATTCCCCCACCGTCGTCTACGCCGGTTTGCCCAGCGCGAAGCGCGTCGCCACCGGAGAAATGGAAGTGCTGATCCCGCTGCACTGTAGAAATCTCGTCGGATCGGTGGAGGTAGTCCTGCGCATCACGGCTCCAGATTCAGGAGCGCCCACCGAACAGCGCCAATTCACCGGCTGCACCTCGGATCGGACATTGATTACGTTTACCGTGTCAAGCCCCGAGATCCGTAGAGGCAGCTCCCGCGTTCAAGCCGAAGTCTCAATATTGGATGACAACGGCGGGATGCTGACCCACTCCGTTGCCCCATTACCGATCCGCTGAAAGTCAAAGAAGACGAATCAAACGAGCGGCTTGATGTGTTGACGGATCCAGTCGCGGATCATGGCAAATCGAAATTCGTGCCGGTCCATCGAACCAACGATGAAAGCGTATCCGTCGAGCCCATCAACCTCGATGTAGAAGCCATTGCGCCGTAGGAAGACATCGGCGGCGGCAAAAGCGATGCGCTTATTGCCATCCACGAAGCCGTGGTTGTTCGCGAGCGACTCCATCAGTGCCGCCGCTTCCTCTTCGATCGAGTCGTAATAGCCAACTTGCGGTCGAAAAACGGCCGCCTCCACCGCGCCCTTATCGCGGACGCCCTGCATACCGCCGAATAGCTCGATCAATCGGTGCTGCATCCGGTAGACTTCCGCGACCGTAAGGTAGTCCGCCATGCGGCTTCTTACTTCGCCAGACGCTGCAACAGGTCGCGGTTGCGGGCCACCGACTGCTCGAAAGCATCCATCACCTCAGGCCGGACCAGGTGCTGCGATGGAACCACATTGTGCAGGTAGAACCGCAGCGCCTCTTCAAGAACATGCCGCTTCGTCTGCCCATTTCTCTCCGCAACCGCAACAAACTCATCGTAGAGTTGGGCATCGATCTCAGGAGTGAACTTCTTGGTCGTCGTGTCTGGCAATGGTTCGCACCTTCCGGTCACAACCATTCTACCTTTGTTACATGATAAATCAACATTAATCTTGATTTATCCATCTCATTGCACACAAAGCTATTAACAACACTTCAGTCGAACGCCGTCCGCAGAAAGCTAACCAGTTGCCACCCATCCATGTATTTGTACGGAGTCTCGCCCATGGTGTAATGCCCGCAGGGCAGCACGACGACTTTGTGGTCCAGTTTGTGCTTCTCGAATTCCTCGACCACCTGCTCCGAAAATTCCGGCAGAAACGTCATATCGTACTTCGCGTAGATAATGAGCGAGCGCCGCGGCCAGCGCGAAAACTTATCGAAGTAAACCATCGGACTAACAGCGCGCCAAACCTGCCGCAGATTTTCCAGATCGATCGCCGTTTCCAGTCCCTCGCGAATGTGGCGCGTGGACTGCCCGTGCCACACTACGTCGGCAAAGTAAGTCGAGGCGTGATTGAAGGCGGCTACCTTTATGCGCGGATCGTGAGCGGTGGCGATAAACGCATAGCATGATCCGAGGCTCGTCCCGACGATGCCAAGCCGGTTATAGCCGTGTGCTTCCAGCCAGTCGAGGCAACAGCGCACATCGATCACTCCCTGGCGCACTGAATCGAGCGTGCGTCCGATGTTGGCGGAAACGGCATAGTCGGCGCGGTCGATTTCCGCAGGCCGCCGAATGTCGTGATACGGCATGGACAACCGCAGCACCGCAATCCCCATCCAGTTCAGCACCTGGCAGAGGCTGGAGTAGGAAATTGCATCCGAATTCCAGTGGGGCAGCAAGACGACTGCCCGCCGACCGCGAGCCGGAAACCAGCGTGCATTCACCAGATTATTTTCGGGATACGGCGTTACCACCGGCGAGGTGAAGCGCAAAAACTCGGCATAAGTGCCACGAACTTTTTCTTCCAGACGCGGGTCAGGCACTTCCCGCGTGCTGAAGACTTGAACCTCGCGCCGCTCCAGCCGAAAGTCTTTCGGCCTCTGGTAAGAATAAAAGTCGTCGCTAGTCTTGATGATGCGGTCATTGAAGCGCGAGAAATATTCCAGCAGTTCGCGCGAGCCCTGTTCCGCGTTCTGCCCAGAAAACCCGCCGTTGCGCCCGGGCCAACTGTGAGTCCAATCCAATCCCCAGTCGAGCGGACGCACCACGCGGTTATTGTCCACCGACGTGAGCTTGGTTTCCCGGTCGTACATCCATTGCGCGTAACGCGAGGCCATGTCTCTTCTACAAATACAACAAGCGAACGCAGATTGGCGAACAAGGTCGGTTCAATGGCAGGATTTCAGCACTCAGCAGTCAGCACACAGCACTCAGCCGTTAGCCAAAAGCCAAGAGCTAACAGCTAAAAGCCCAGAGCTAAGAGCTGCTGTAAACTCTCGGCACCCTCTGCGAAATGCCGCAGAGAATCTCGTAAGGCACGCTCTCGCACAGCCGCGCCAGTTCGACTGCATCCACGCTCTTGCCGTTGCTCGAACCGATGAGGATGACCTCGTCTCCCACCGCAACGCCAGGAATGTGCCCGACATCGACCATGGTAAGGTCCATCGAAACTCGCCCGACCACCGGCGCGTATTCGCCGCGGACAACCACGCGGGCACGATTCGAGAGCAGCCGCGGATAGCCGTCGGCGTAACCAACCGGCAGCACGGCGATGCGGCTGCGCTCGCGGGTCACGTACGTTCCCATGTAGCCGACGGCTTCTCCCGCAGGCACGTCCTTCACGGTGAGTACGCGCGTCTTCCAGGCGAGCACGGGCGTGAGCGGGAGCGAACGCTCAGTGACAACCTCGCCGCCGCGCGTCGCGGGAAGCGAGTAGCCGTAGAGCAAAATGCCCGGGCGGACCATGGTCTTCCAGGTTTCCGGTCGTGCGCTCACCGCGGCCGAGTTCCCCATGTGCACCAGCGGAGGATGCAAATCATGCGCGGCAAGCACCGCCAGCGCTTCCTCAAAGCGCTGCATTTGGCGCCCCGCATCCTCGGCATCAAGCACCTCGGCCGATGCAAAATGCGTGCTCACGCCTTCAAGATGCAGGTGCGAACAAGCCGCAAGCTTCACGCATAACTCGTCGAGCGCTTCCTTCGGTGCACCCAATCGGTTCATGCCCGTGTCGATTTTCAGGTGCACCGGCAAATTGATCTGCTGTTTGCGCGCCGCTTTTTCCAGGCGCTCGATGTGCCAGTTCTCCCACACCGTCGGCGTCAGGTTATGCGAGACAATGCCGTCCTCTTCTCCCTTCCAGATTCCCGTCATCAGAAGGATGTGCGTCCAAATGCCAGCGCTGCGCAAGGCGCGGCCTTCGGCGGCATCGGTTACGCCGAGCCAGGGCGCGCCTTCGGCTTCCAGCGCAAGGGCGCATTCGGTGGCTCCATGTCCGTAGCCGTCGGCTTTGACGACAGCGCAGATAGCTACGTTCGGGCCAACGTGGCCCTGCACTGTGCGGAAGTTTTCCCGCAGCGTGCTGAGCGAAACTTCGGCCCAAGTCCGCCCGTCGAGAGCAAGCGAGCGCTGATCGGGCAGGACGATGCGTTCAAGGCGAGGGGCATTCATTAGGAAGATTATAGCGACGGCACTGTTGCCGAATGCTGATCAACCAGCTTCAACCGGCACTCTCGTAATGCCGGTCTTATATTCGCACCGCTCCATTCGCCCCAATCCACGCGCCCCAATGGCGATGTCGTCTAGTTTCCCGACAGCAGAAAGTTCACCGTGATTTCGGTCTCCACCTCGATCGGCTCGTCGTTTAGCAGATAAGGCCGATAACGCCACTGCCGCACTGCCTCAATCGCGGCGGCGGAGAGCATCGGGTGTCCGTGAACCAGGACCAGATTCTCGATCGTTCCCGCCTTGCTGATAATCGCCCGCAACTCCACCGTGCCCTGAACCCGCGCCTGCCGCGCCAGCGTCGGATAGATCGGCTGCACGCGATAGATCAGGTTGCCTTCCGCCCAGTGCGAGACAATCAGCGGCTTGACGGGCGCTGGACGCGCTGGGACCACCACGGGAAGGCCCTCGCCAAGTCCATGGCCAATCGCTACGCTTGGTCCGCCGTAAACCCCGCTGCCAATTGTGGGAGCCTCAGCCACAGTCGGTCCCGATCCCGCATCGTTGATTCTCGGCGTCTCCCGCGGGACGGACAGCGGCGCGACGATCTGCTGTGGGGTTGGATTGCTGTTGGCCGAAGCCGTGTGCCGTCCATGCGCCGGTCCGCTCGTGACCGCGACAAACGACGCAGGCGCCGAAATCTGCAGCCAGCGCACCTGTGGCGGCCTCTCCACCCACAGCATGGAGACCATGATCAGGAGACCCAGGCTAAAAGCCTGAATGGTAAAGGATGCAAGCGTAGCCCGTCCGCGTCGGGCAGACTTGTCCCACGTGCTTTCGAGTGTGCTGAACATAAACTATGCCTCCGGAACGGGTCCGTTGACTGTACAGACACCTGCGCCTGGCGATTTGATCCTGAGACAGAAGAGGAAATCAACCAACAAGGAAGCTGCTAATAAAAAAAAGACCGCGTCGGCACGCGGTCTTAAAATATCGCCCGGCAAATAAGTTGGAACCGAAACTACCCGAGCGGTGTCACTTTTGCTTCGGCGGAGCGCTCGCGGGCGGTTTCGTGGCCGCCGGTTTCGCGGGCTTCGGAGTCGCGCCACTCGCGGGCGGCGCTGCCACACCCGATTGCGCGTTGTAAGCATCGACGATCTGCTGCGTGATGTCCATCGACGGTCCCGCCAAAATTACAGCGCCCCGCGGCCAAGTCATCGCCTGGTCGGTATCGAGCAGAAGGCCGTAACCGTTGTCGCTGACATATTTCTGAATGATCGGCACCATTTTCTGCAGGATCCGGTTTTCGATCTCTCCGGCCTGGTTCTGGAAATCTTCCTTCGCGTCCTCCGCCGCGCGGTCAAAACTCTTCTGCTTGGCCTCGATCTGCTTCACCAGCTTCTCGCGCGATTCATCATTCAACTTGTCCTGCTGGGTATTGAGCTGCTTCTTGAGGCTGTCGATCTCGTCGTTCAAACCCTTCAGTTCGTTTTGCTTGGGTTCGAACTTCTTGCTGAGCGCTTCCAGATCGCGCTGACCTTCATTGGAAGCGGCGATCGCCTGTTCCACGGCGAGGGTGCCGATCTTGGTGCCGGTAAACTTAGAAACAGGTTGAGCTGCCGAGGGAGCGTTGGGTGGGGTGGTGGCCGGAGTGTTGGCCGCCGGAGCGGCTTGGGCCACAGCAAACACAGAAAAGCCAAATACCAAGGCGAAGGTGACGTAGGCAAACTTAATCATTGGATCCTTTGAACTCCATTCAGATTTTTTCGGAAACGCCGGAAGCTTCCAGTTCGCTAGGCTCACGAAAACGCACTGCAACCCGAGCCTATCAGTCATCAGACCTGAGACTTGAAACCAGCGCAGCCAACAACGCGCGTACCACGCACGGCTCTCTTCACGCCTAACCGCAAGCGTGGTGATCAGGGTGTGGACGCATTGGATTATACGGAGCCTGACGGAACAGCGTCAAACCGGCCAATCGTTGCCTGGCGGATTAGTTTGACTTTGTCTTGAAGGCGCCGGGTGCCCCATCCTTGCGCGTTTTGTGCGCAAGGGTGGGATTCCACGGCGGCGTGGAGCTAGGGGATTTGTTTTTGCTTTTGTTTTTGCGCTCGCTCTTCCTTTTGCTTTTGACTGGGCGAAGCGGTTTACCGCTGCGATCGACACCCTATTTTCAGTCCCGGCTTCAGCCTACCAATCCTTGATTGCCCAAGGCAGAGCTTCGCACCCCATCTCTCAGTAATGGAACCGATACCGCACCTGCACGTAGATCGAGCGCGGCAGGTTCCAGTGGAATCCGCCGTAAGTCACGCTGTCGTCGTAGATGACGCGCTGGTTGGTCACGTTGAGCGCGCTCACCGAAGCGCTGAAGCGTTCGCCAAAATCCTTGCCCAGCGAGAGATCGAAGGTGGTATGGCCGGGAAGATACTCGCCTGGATAAGGCCAGCCGGGCACGCCTTGTTGTCCGTTGGTGAATCCCGAGCCGTAGTGAACGTTGGTGGAGGCATAGGAGCGCCAGGGCAGGCTGACGTCGCCGCCCACGTTGAGCGTATTACGCTGGTCATGATCAAGCGGGCAAAGATACGGGAACGTGCCGTTGGAGTTTTGCGGGCAGACGTCGGTGTTATTCAACCCTCCTGTAATCACGCCGCCGCCCTCGGCAATCTGATTGGAGTAGGCGAGGTGAACCTGGGCGCGATGCGCAATCCGCGGAGACCGCAGCGTAAGTTCCCATCCGCGAATCGACGCTCGCGTATCGGTGAGCGGAAAAAAGATGTTGGAAGCTCCGATGTTGTTGTGGTCAAGAAAATTGGCAACCACGGTTTTGAAGGTGTCGCCGTCGAGAACCCATCCCCGGTAAGGAATGGTGACGCCGAACTGATGTTCTTCGTCGCGCTCACCATGAAGCGGCAGAAACTCACAGGCTGGCGGTTCACACAGCTTCTCCAGCGGGCCGGAAACGGTTTCGATGGGCGGCGCTTGATAGTAGTGTCCATAAAAAGCACGGAAGGTCCAGCGAAGTTTAGGAACGGTGACGGTGGCCCCGAACCGCGGGCTGATGGCCGACTCGGAGATGGGCGGCTCAATCGAATCCGTGGAAAAATTGCCTTCCGAGAACCATGTAGGGCGCATACCGGCCGATAGCGTCAGCCACGGAAAAGGATTGAATCGATCGTCGATGTAAAAGGTCTCGAGATTTGCGGTCGGGGTCTCGCCGATGTTGAAGGGCCCGCTGCCATCATTGAAAATGGCGCCGAACACCTGGTTATCGTGCTGGTAGAAACTGAGGAATCCAACCTGAAGATCGTTCTTCCTGTAGTTGGCGGCAAAGCTCGCCTGGCCTCCAGCATAGTTCGAGGCGCGGTCTTCCTTGGTCGCAATAGGAATGTCGTTCGGACTGCTGGCGTAGTCGCCGCTGTTGTAGTGGTAGAAGGGAGAAACCGTGGTCAAAAGATGGGAATTGAAAGTGTGCAGCCAGGTAAACAGGACTCCAGTATCGACCTCAGTTTGGCTGTCGCGAAGGCCGTAGCTCGGATAAAGTTGGTTTTCGATGTCGTTGGGATTCGGATCGTAAGGGATCTGATAGTAGTCGCGCCGAACCGAGGTCATCAGCCGTAGCTGATTCGATGGGTCGACGTTAAAAATAAACGATCCAAAACCGCCGACGCCATTTACTGCGTCGTGCACAACCTGGGGAACCGGCGGCTGCAGTCCGAGATCGCTGCGGTTGCCATTGACGCTGGTGTAATACGCGAAGCGGTCGGTGTGGCTGCCGAAGCTGAGTTCATCGTCGGTCTGGTAAAAGTTGCCCGCGGTGACGGTGAGTTCGGCTTCGTTGTTGCGCTCGAATCCGGTGCGGGGCACGACGTTGAAAACGCCATAAGTGCGGTCGCCGAACTCTGCGCTGTAGCTGCCGCGGTTCACTTCAACGTAATCCAAATCCTTGGGATCGAACTGGGGACCGAGATTCTGCGCGATGGCGGTATTGATGATGGGAATGCCGTCGAGCATCCATGTCGTCTGGTGGCCGCCGCGCATGTGCAGCATGTCGTGCGTCACATAAGTGCCGGGAACGTAGTCGGTGATCATGGCCATGCTGTTGGTGCCGTCGGCGCCCGGAGTGCGCTCGATGTCAAGACGATTCACGAGCGTAGTAGGAGTGAAACTATCGGTAGCAACCACTGCCGGCGTCCCGGTGACGGTGATTTTTTCTTTTGTGGAGGCCACTTGCAATTGAAAGTGAACCGCCGGAACCGATCCCGAGATGACGATGACGTCCTGTGCGCTTTGCGCAAAGCCTTCGCTCGCGACGCTGACCGAGTACTCCCCTAGCGGCACGGCGTTGAGCTGAAAATTGCCGCTCGCATCGGTGGTAACGCTTTTAGACCACTCCGACGATTTGGCTTTGAGCATCACCATGGCGTCTTGAATGGGTCGATGTTGCGGATCATGCACGACTCCGCGCACCGCCCCGTAATCGTTGCCGAACGCGGCGGAAGCTATCAGCAGCAAAAAAATGGATGTCTGCACCCTAAGACGATTCATGTTCCAGTCTCCATGAGAAATGTCGATTCCCCCCGCCCTGCCGGGCAATTGAGGAGAGCCGATTTTCGGCATCGCCTCGATAGGCGCCAGATAGTCCAGTCTCGTGTTGGCATCGCTTTTAGTCCGGTTTCGTATCAGGGCATCGCTTCAGCGATGCCGCAAACTCGACGAAATTCGGACGCCCCCTTAGGGGCTGGGAACGCGCGCAACTCTACCGTGCCGCGCAAGAGTTGGTGTTCTTTGGATTCGGCGGCAGGGTTAGCGGCGAGGAGGCGCGCGGGCGGAATCGTATCCGAAGATATCGGTTGAGCGAAGCGCCGCGCTCTGTGTCAGACGCGCGGGTTCAATCAGCAGATGGAAAAAAGAAAGCAGATTGGAAGCGGGCTGCGCCCACTCCGAGGTAGTCGCGCCGCAGCAGCAATGGTCCTGGCAGCAATGATTCACTGCCTGCAATGAGCTTGCGGACGGGTCGGACGGAGTTGGCGGCGACTGCGCCATCCCATCATGGCATGGCATCGCAGGTTGCGCCGACACCGCCTGTCGCGCGCAGTGCGTAGCCGCCGGCAAGGCAGCACACGGCATCGCCAACGGCCCGAAGGCCGGGACTAGCATAACCAACATCAGAAATCTAGCAGTCCAGCGTGAAGCTCCCCACATTTGCGAAACAGCATAACAGATGATCAGTCCCCAGTTGTCAGCGACGGTGTCTTTCTGAAAACTGGGAACTGAGAACTGGTTTCCGGTACCATTTCTTTGTGCACGAACTGGCAAAGCGGGTGTTGAACATAATTCGGAAGCAGCATTGGATGCGGCCTGGGGACCGCGTGGCAGCGGCGGTTTCCGGCGGAGCGGATTCCGTCGCTTTGCTGTCCCTGCTGCTGGAGTTGCGGGCCGAACTGGGAATTGTGCTGTCGGTCGCGCACGTCAACCACAAACTACGCGGAGCAGAGTCGGACGAAGACGAACGCTTTGTCGCCAAACTAGCGCGGCAGCACGGCCTCGAACTGCATGTTCGGGCGGCGCCGGTTGACGCAATCCAGAATGCCGGCAAAAGCTCCGGCGTTGAAGCCGCAGCGCGCGAACTGCGTTACGGTTTCTTTCGCCAGCTCGCGCGCGAAGGCCGCGTAACGCAAATTGCCACCGCGCATAACCTCGACGATCAGGCAGAGACCGTCCTGCTGCGCATGTTTCGCGGCACCGGCATTCGCGGGCTCGCCGGCATCCATCCGCGAATCGTCTTCGAAGGGGAAGAGCAGGGACAAGCATTCGGCGAGGTCACTCGGCCGCTGCTCGGCTTCCGGCGCGCTGCTCTGCATGAATTTCTGCGCGACAAAAGCCAAACCTGGCGTGAGGATTCGTCGAATCGCGACATTGCCTTCCTGCGTAATCGTGTCCGCCACCGCCTGCTCCCGATGATCATCGAAGAATTTGGCGAGGCTGCGATCGAGCACCTGGCCGAGCTAGCCGAAATCGCGCGCGCCGAAGAAGAGCATTGGAATCGTCAGCATCCGGAGATCGCGGAGCCACCACTCTCGCCAGCCAAAGAGTTGCCCCTCGCGCCTGGCCAGCGTCCGAGTCCGCGCGGCCATCATCCGAATACCAAAGGCTTCGTATCAGGGTATCGCTTGAGCGATACCGCATGTCCTTCGAAACCAGATGCCCCTTCAGGGGCTGCCACGGCTCTACCGGTAGACCCGCTGTTGACCCTTCCTCTGGCGGCGCAGCGTCGCCTGGTACGCGCATGGCTGGAAGCGAATGCGCCCCGCTTACCCGTCTCATTCCGCCTGATCGAGCAGGCGCTTCAGCTGGCAACCCAACCACCAGGCAGAAAAGTGGAGATGGCATCCAGGTGGAATCTCCGGCGAGGACGGCACGACCTTCGGCTGGAATTCGAAGACTTGAACCTCCGCAAACAAAGCACGGATTATCAGTACACGTTGGTTGTGCCGGGCTCGGTCGAGGTTCTCGAATTGGGCGCTTCCGTTGACGCCCGTGTAGTGGACGCGGCTAAAGTTCCAGAGAAAGAGCGCGAGCAATTGCTTGATCCGCGACGCATGCCCAAGGAAGTTCTAATCCGCAACTGGCGTCCCGGTGATCGTTACTGGCCGGCGCATACCGCAACCGCAAAGAAGGTGAAGGAGCTGTTGAGTGACCGCCACGCGACCGGAGCTGAGAAAAAGCTCTGGCCGGTTGCGGTCGCGGAGGGCTGCGGTCTGGTCTGGATGCGCGGTTTCGCCGTCCCCGCCGCTTTTCGCGCGCCAGATGCCGCTGGGCAAGCGATTTGGATTCGTGAAATTGCGGCCATGATGTAACATTGCCCTCAGCGATCAGCCGGCAACCGTCAGCGATGTAATATTTTACTGAGAGCTGACAGCCGAGAGCTGCCTCCGGAGGCGCCACTTCCGCTATGAATGCTTCGCCGAAAGTTCAGTTGCGCCAGGTGATTTCGGCCGACCAGATTCAAAAACGAGTCCGCGAACTCGGACGCCAGATTTCCGACGACTATCGCGGCCAGACCGTGATCGCCCTGGGAATTCTCGAAAACAGTTTCCTCTTCATGGCCGACCTGGTGCGGGCCATCGATGTGCCCATCATCTGCACCTTCATCAAGCCGACGTACAAGCAAAGCCAGCAGGGCGCATCTCCGGTGTTGGAGATATTTTTCAGCCACGAACTGGCAATTGCCGGCAAGCATGTGCTGCTGGTCGAGGGCCTGGTGCACTCGGGAGTGACCAGCGAATTTCTAATGAGCGACTTGCGTGGCCGGGGCGCGGCTTCGGTGAAGCTGGCCACGCTGCTCGACCGCCAGTCGGCGCGCCGCGTGCCGCTGCAGCCCGACTACTTCGGATTCCTGGTGGATGACGCATTCCTTTGCGGCTACGGCCTGGGGAGTCCGGAACAGACGGTACGGAATTTGCCGTATCTGGCGGCGGCGACCTGAGGCTTCGAGCTTCGAGCCGCGAGCAAAACGAAATCGCAGGTTGCCCCAGGCTCGCGGCTCGAAGCTCGTGGCCACCAAGCGTGACTTCTGTTACCTCCTTCTCGTTCGCCGTTTTCCCGGCAAAAGGTCTAAAATAAGTTCGGCAGGCTTTTCCCAGTCGAATTTCCGCTTCCGGCATCTAATATGATCGTGAGGCGGTGTGTTTCTTTGGTAGGGAGCTGCTCCTCGAGGAGTTTTGAGTGAATTCAACGATCAAGACGGTACTGTTCTGGGCAGTCATTGTGGTTTCCGCCTTCCTGCTTTGGCAGGTGGTGAAGACCGGCAGCAATGCCCAGAAAGAAAAAGAAATTGGGTTTTCTGAATTCCTGGCGGATGTCGATCAGGGCAACATCCACGACGTGTTGTTTATCGGCCAGGAAGCGCGCGGCAAGTTTAAGAATGACTCGCCCTTTCATACCACAGTGCCCCCGGGCAGTTATCCCGAAATGTACAAGAAGCTGACGGATAAAAATGTCCCGTTCAGCTTCAAGGACATCAGCAACGGCACTTGGCCAAGCTGGCTTCTGAATCTGGCGCCGCTGGTTCTGCTTGGCGCGCTCTGGTTCTTCATGATCCGCCAAATGCAGACTGGCGGAAACAAGGCGCTATCGTTCGGCAAGAGCCGGGCGCGCCTGCTCTCCATGCAGCAGAAAAAGATCACGTTCAAAGACGTGGCGGGCGTGGATGAAGCCAAAGAAGAACTGCGCGAAATCATCGAATTCCTGCGCGAGGCGCAGAAGTTCCAGAAGCTAGGCGGACGTATCCCCAAAGGCGTCCTGCTGGTCGGTCCTCCGGGAACTGGTAAAACCCTGCTCGCCCGCGCGGTTGCCGGCGAAGCGAACGTTCCATTTTTCTCCATCTCCGGCTCCGATTTCGTGGAAATGTTCGTGGGCGTAGGAGCAAGCCGCGTGCGCGACTTGTTCGAGCAAGGCAAGAAAAACGCCCCCTGCATCATCTTCATCGACGAAATCGACGCCGTCGGACGCCATCGTGGCGCGGGCCTTGGCGGTGGACATGATGAGCGCGAGCAGACGTTGAATCAGCTGCTGGTAGAAATGGATGGCTTTGAATCGAACGAAGGCGTGATCCTGATGGCGGCGACCAACCGTCCCGACGTCCTCGATCCAGCGCTACTGCGCCCCGGCCGTTTCGACCGCCGCGTAGTGGTGAATCGTCCCGACGTTCGCGGGCGCGAAGAGATTCTGCGCGTACACACCCGCAAGATTCCGCTGGCCGACGATGTGGATCTCTCCGTGCTCGCCCGTGGCACTCCGGGATTCTCTGGCGCCGATCTGGCCAACATGGTGAACGAAGCGGCATTGGCGGCGGCCCGGCCGAACCGGAAGGCCGTCCTGATGTATGATTTCGAACTGGCGAAAGATAAAGTGCTGATGGGCGCGGAGCGCAAGTCGCTTCTGCTCTCCGATGAAGAGAAGAAGAACACCGCGTATCACGAGGCGGGACACGCGCTGGTGGCGGCCATGCTGCCGTACTCCGATCCGGTGCACAAGGTCACCATCATTCCGCGCGGCATGGCGCTCGGCCTGACCATGCAGTTGCCGACCGATGATCGCCACAACTACTACAAGAACTATCTCGACACGCAGATAGCCATCCTGATGGGCGGGCGTATCGCGGAAGAGCTTTTCCTGAACCAGATGTCGACCGGCGCGGGCAACGACATTGAGCGGGCCACCGAACTGGCGCGCAAGATGGTTTGCGAATGGGGCATGAGCGATCTGGGGCCGGTGACCTTCGGCAAGAAAGAAGAACAGATTTTCCTGGGACGCGAGATCTCCCAACACCGCGACTACAGCGAAGCCACCGCCATTCAGATCGACGAAGAAGTCAGAAAGATGGTAAGCAAGGGTTACGCGACGGCCAAGGGCATCCTCACGGAAAAGCGCGAGACGCTGATCCTGATTGCCAAAGCGCTGATCGAACGCGAAGTCCTGGACGCTTCCGAGGTCAAGTTGCTGGTCGAAGGCCACGAACTACCGCCAATCAAGCCGCTGCCAGCAAAGACCGAAGACAGCGTGCAGCAAGTGCTAAAGCCGGAACGAGCTCCCGCGAAAAGCGGCGAGCGTCCAGCAACTGCGTAATCACCGCCCATCCTCGCGCGCTTTTGCGCAAGAGCCTGCCCTGAGCTTGCCGAAGGGGTGGGATTCCACGGCAGCGTCGAACTGGGGATTCTGCTTTTGCTTTCCTTCAGGACCCGGCCCCATGTCCCGCTCGTATCCAGGCGCGCACCGTCCGCATCGTCTCCAGGTAATAATGCAGATTGTGCGCCGTATTCAAAACCTGCGCCAGCAGCTCGTTCGAAGCATAAAGATGACGCAAATAGGCCCGGGAATATCGCTGGCAGACGCGGCATTTGCAAGCTGGGTCGAGCGCGCTTTCGTCCAGCGCGTAGCGCGCCTGCTTGATCGACACTTTGCCCTCGGACGTAAACAGCAACCCATGCCGAGCGGCACGAGTAGGCAGCACGCAGTCCATCATGTCAACGCCCAACTGGGCATAAAGCGCGATTTCCTCCGGAGTGCCCACCCCCATCAAATAGCGCGGCTGGTTGGAAGGTAGATGTTCCAGCGTAGATTCCACAATCTCGCGCGTAAGCTCGCGCGGTTCGCCAACGCTAAGCCCGCCGATAGCATAACCCGGAAAGCCGATATCGATGGTGCGAGCGGCAGATTCGCGGCGCAGCTCATGATCCATCCCCCCCTGCACAATGCCAAATAGCGCTTGCGTCTGATCCGCCCACGTAGGGGCAGACGCTCTCGTCTGCCCAGCGGAGCGCAGCTCCGCAGACTCTGTGCAGGCCCAAGGCGCCTCGCCTTTGTGCTCCTCAAAATAATTCTTACAGCGCAAAGCCCAGCGCAGAGTCAGCTCCATCGACGCCCGCGCGCGCGCCGCATCCGCCGGATACTCCGTGCACTCGTCGAAGGCCATGACAATGTCCGCCCCCAGCCCGATCTGCACCTCCATAGCTTTTTCAGGACTAAGAAAATGCGACGATCCGTCCAGGTGCGAGCGAAATGCCACGCCCTCTTCGCTGACCTTGCGCAAATCGTTCAAGCTGAAAACCTGGAAGCCGCCGGAGTCGGTGAGGATGGCCCGCTCCCAAGACATGAACCGGTGCAGTCCGCCCATCTTCCGAACCGTCTCGACCCCAGGCCGTAGATAAAGATGGTAAGTATTGGCCAGCAGAATTTGCACGCCCAGTTCTTCCAGCACATCCTGCGAAACGCCCTTGACCGAAGCGAGTGTCCCAACCGGCATAAACACAGGCGTCTCAACCTCTCCGTGAGGAGTGATCAGTTTGCCCGCGCGGGCCGAGCCGCGCGTGGCTTCAATTTGCAAGCGAAGAGGCAAGAGGGGATTGTAACGTGGAATGAAAGATACTCGTCTCCCGATCTCGCAGGCGGTCTTCCGCGTTCTCCGTCGTATTGGCCTGCCCCGATGTCCTCTGTGGGCCGTCCCCTGTGTTCCTCTGTGGTAAAAAGGGTTGTAGCCGCCGAAAAGTGATGTCGAAACCTCGCATCCCGAAGTCCCGCCGCAAAACATCCCCGCTAGAGGGCATTCCCTTCGCCGTCAAACAACGCAAGCCCGTCCCGCATGAATTCGTACTCGACGCGCTAGCCCCGCTGTCGCCCCGGACGCGCCCCATGTTCGGCTGCCTCGCGATCTATGTTGAAGAGAAGATTGTCCTCATCCTCAGAAACAAAAACAAACCTGGCGAAACAGACAACGGAGTGTGGCTAGCCACCACCGAGGAGCACCACCAGAGCCTGCGGCGAGACTTCCCCAACATGCGATCGATCAAAGTGCTGGGAAAGAAAGTAACCGGCTGGCAGGTGCTTCCGTCCGATGCGGAGGATTTTGAGGAAGCTGCCTTGCGTGCCTGCGACTTCGTTCTCGCTGGCGATCCACGCATCGGCAAAGTGCCGGGTGCGCGGCGGGCAAAGACGCCCAAGAAAGCCGCGAAAGGCCGCGCGCGCTAGCGCCGGAGTGCCATCACTCCGGAAAAGCCGATGCAAGGCAGCAAGGAAACAAACGCGAATGCCTTACGTCTGAGCTTCATTCCATCCCCCACGGAGAGTTGACTCTTCGCCCGAGTACATTGCAACGTCAGGGAGAGCGGCGGCGACTTTTGCCGCGCCCACGGCAATATTTAGCCGTTAAGCAAAATATCTATTGACGAACATTTAGCTTTATGGCTTAATATTTTCATGATGCCACTAGATTCGGGGCCGAAGGTTGACACGTATGAAGCGGTGTTTGCCGCCTTGGCGCACCCTGCCAGGCGGCGCGTGCTGCTCACGATTTTTTTCAACGGCGGCTCCATGACAGCCGGGGAAATCGCGGCAATTTTCGAAAGCGCTTGGCCAACCACTACGCGGCACCTCCAGGTCCTGGAGGCGGCGGGCCTGCTCACTCACGAGAAGCAAGGCCGGATGCGCATTTACCGGATTCAGAGAAAACGGCTCGAACTGGTGAGGGACTGGCTCTCTCACTTTTCAAAAAATGGCAACACTAGGGAGAATCATCATGTCAGCAAAACAACAAGAGAAAGAAAATAAGCCGCAGACGGCGAAGCGCACCGGCGCAAACGACGTTCCGCAATTCTTCAGGCTCAACATCGAAGTCGGCGATCTCAAATCGGAGATCTCGTTTTATACCAAGCTGCTCGGCGTCGAAGGACGCAAACAGGCCGGTTCGCGGTGTTACTTCGATTGTGGACCCGTGACCCTGCAAGTGCTCGATGTCTCGTCGTCCGGACGGCCGCACCCCGCCGCCAAGGCGCTCTACTTCACAGTGAACAATTTGGAGACGGCCTACGCGCGCGCCAAGTCTCTACAGTGTCTCTCGCGTGAGGATGTCCATGACGCGCCGGGCGGCGGCATCGTGGTTCGCCCCTGGGGCGAACGCTCCTTCTACGCCGAGGACCCTTGGAGGAACCCGCTGTGCTTTGTCGAGGAGGGAACGGTCTACACCGGCTAGCTTTGCGCATTACGCCGTCCTTAGAAGCGGGCTGGACCGCAGCGCGGATTCTTGGCGCGAATTTCTATCGAAATATGCGCGACCTGTCGGTGGGGAACTCGACTAGCGTCATGCCGGCATTCCCGCGATCGAGATCTTCATCTTTCGCGAGGAAAGCATAGCGCTGGCGCAGGTCTTGCGAGTCCCCGTCGAAGATGCTCCAGTTTTCGCCCGGCACCACCTTCAGCACTTTGCCGGCCCGCTGCCAGTCGGCCAACTGTTCGCGGATCCCGCTGCGGATTGCTCCGCCCTTCCCCGAAGATCCGTAGCCGTGAATAATCTTCACCACTGGGCCGCATGTTCCTCGAGGCGCATACAGGGATTCCAGCAATCGCCGTTTCGCCTGCTCAACCGTAGGCATTCCAGCCTTAAGGTTGAGGACCATGAGTTTAGTTTGTAAGGGCACGCCCACAAACTTGTATTCTACGAGGCGCTCCTCTTTTGACGAATGGTCATCTCTTAATGAATTTGTCATCCCGAACGAAGTGAGGGATCTGCAGTTTGCGGCAAAATGCAGACCCCTCACTTCGTTCGGGATGACAAATCCAGTAGCATTAGAGTTCCTGTAGCGCCAAAGCTTCCTCCAGAAGGGTCACGCCACTCCGCGCAGGCGGCTTTTCAGCTCATCGGGATGCACCGCAAATTCCACGGCGTCCTCCCGCTCCAGGTGCCCGTTTCTCACTAGCCGCGCCAGCGATTCCTCCATGGCGATCGATCCCTTCCCCTTGGTCATCGTAATTTCCTGGTTCAGGTGTTGCAGAGCGTTGTGGCGGATGTGCTGGCGCGCCCCATATCCAATCATTAACAGCTCAACCGCTGGAACACGTCCACCCTTGCGGCTCGGCAACAGCGTCTGCGTCAACACCGCGGAAATCGCCATCGCCAGCTCCTGACGAATCGTGCTTTGCCGTTCCGTAGGAAACGAATCGGAGATGCGCGAGACGGCCGAGGCCACGTCGGTGGTGTGCAGAGTGGAGAGCACCAGATGGCCGGTTTCAGCGGCCGAAACAGCGATCGCCATGCTCTCGGGATCGCGCATCTCGCCCACCACCAGCACATCGGGCGCCTGTCGCAGTGCCGCGCGAAGCGCCGTGGGAAAATCAGGCGCATCGGTACCAACCTCGACTTGCTCAATCACGCTGCGCAAATGCGCGTGCTCGTATTCGACTGGATCTTCAATGGTCACGATGTGACGCGCATCGCGCTGGTTGATCTCGTTGACCAGCGCCGCCAGGGTAGTCGATTTTCCAGCGCCAGCCGCGCCTCCAATCAGCACCAGCCCGCGCCGGAGCGCAGCCAGATTGGCAATCTCAGGCGGAAGTCCCAGTTCGCCGAGCAAAGGCACTTTCATCGGCAGCGCGCGAATGGTAGCTGCGGCCCGCCCACGTTCGCGATGCAGGTTGATGCGGAATCGTCCCAGCCCGGCAATTCGATAAGAAGAATCGGCAATCTGCACGGCGCGATACTGCGCGGCCGCAACCGGAGTCAGAATCGGCTGCACCAGAGACTCGATCTCCGAGCCATCCAGCGGCGCGTCGCCGATCTTCTCAACCTCTCCGTTCTTGCGAATCGAAGCCGCAGTCCCGTGAACCAGAAGCAAGTCGCTGCCGCCAAGCCGCAGTAGTTCCGCCAGAAAATCGTGCAGCCTAGTGTCGTCAGCCAATGCAGTGCTCCCCAGAGCAGAGTAACTCATAAAGTAAAGATCGTACTCAAGAGAGCTTCTTGCGTCAGGAAAGGTCGTGTGGGGACGGGCGTCTCGCCCGTCCAGCCGAGCGAAGCTCGGCAGGCTCTCCGCTGCATGACCACACAAGCGTCACTTCTTAGCCCGCGCTGTCTCCTTCTCCCCCACGCGCTCGCTGACCTTAAACGTCATCTTGGCCGCCTTCTTATCAGCGCCCACAATCACATGGTCTCCATGCAGCACTTCGCCGTCCAGAATCTTCAGCGCCAGCGGATCCTGCACCAGCTTCTGAATCGCCCGCTTCAGCGGACGCGCTCCAAAATTCGGATCGTACCCCTCGGTAAAGAGCTGTTCTTTAGCGCCGTCGGTTAGCTCTAAAGAAATCTTGCGGTCGGCGAGCAGCCGGCGCAAGTCTTCCAGTCGCAAATCGACAATCTTCACCAACTGTTCCTTGCCCAGCGGATGGAAGATGATGACATCGTCCACGCGATTCAGAAACTCGGGCTTGAAATGCCCGTGCAGCGCGCCCATCACCTGCTTCGAGGCCTCCTCGAACCCATCGGCGGAGCGAACGCTCTCCGACTGCAGATAGGACGACCCTAAATTCGAAGTCATGATGATGACCGTGTTCTTGAAGTCCACATGGCGGCCCTTGCCGTCAGTGAGCCGGCCGTCGTCCATGATCTGCAACAAAATGTTGAACACGTCGGGGTGCGCCTTTTCAATTTCGTCGAAGAGCACGACCGCATAAGGATGTCGCCGGACCTGTTCTGTAAGCTGTCCGCCCTCCTCGTAACCAACATATCCCGGAGGCGCGCCGATCAGTCGCGACACCGCGTGCTTCTCCATATATTCGGACATATCGATGCGGATCATGGCGCGCTCGTCGTCAAAAAGAAACTCTGCCAACGCCCGCGCCAGTTCGGTTTTACCAACGCCGGTCGGCCCGAGAAAAATAAAAGACCCAATCGGCCGCTTGGGATCGCTCAGCCCGGCACGCGATCGGCGAATGGCGTTGGCCACGCGTTCGAGCGCTTCGTCCTGTCCAATGACGCGAAGCCGCAACCGGTCTTCCATATTGATGAGCTTCTTAACTTCGCCCTCGAGCATTTTCGAAACCGGAATCCCGGTCCACTTCGAAACAATGCGGGCGACGTCTTCCTCGTCGACTTCTTCTTTCAACATGCGATGCCCAGCCTTGCCGTCGATCTGCGAGGTAACTTTCTTCAACTCCTCTTCCGTGTTGCGGATGAGGCCATAGCGGATCTGCGCGACGCGCTCAAGATTGCCTTTGCGTTCCTCGGCCGCCTCTTCAACTTTGAGCTGCTCAAGTTTTTCCTTCAAAGCGCGCGCCTTCGCGATGACGTCCTTTTCCTGTTTCCACTTAGCCTTTAGCGCGTTCGATTGCTCGCGAATGCCCGCCAGCTCCTTCTCCACGTGAGCCAGCCGCTCTTTGGAATTGGCGTCATCTTCTTTCTTCAGCGCCTGCTTCTCGATTTCCAGTTGCGTGGCCCACCGTTCGAGCTGATCGATCTCGGTAGGCATGGAATCAATCTGAATGCGCAGCGAAGACGCAGCTTCGTCGATCAGGTCGATGGCTTTGTCGGGCAGAAAGCGGTCGGAAATGTAACGATGCGATAGCGTCGCCGCCGCAACAATGGCCGAATCCTTGATACGCACGCCGTGATGCACCTCGTACTTCTCTTTCAGCCCGCGCAAGATGGCGATCGTGTCCTCAACATTCGGCTCGCCCACGAACACGATCTGAAAACGGCGCTCAAGGGCGGCATCTTTCTCGATGTATTTGCGATATTCGTTGAGCGTAGTGGCGCCAATCGCGCGCAGTTCTCCGCGGGCAAGCGCCGGCTTGAGCATGTTCGACGCGTCGATGGCGCCCTCCGCCGCGCCCGCGCCCACCAGCGTGTGCAACTCATCAATGAAAAGAATGATCTGTCCCTGCGAGTCTTCGATTTCCTTCAAGACCGCCTTCAGCCGGTCTTCGAATTCGCCGCGATACTTCGCACCCGCCAGCATCGCACCCAGGTCGAGCGATATGACGCGCTTGGTCTTCAGAACCTCCGGCACGTCGCCCGAGACAATGCGCTGGGCCAGCCCTTCGACAATCGCCGTCTTGCCCACTCCCGGCTCGCCGATCAGCACTGGATTATTCTTTGTGCGCCGCGAAAGCACCTGCACGACGCGTCGAATTTCTTCGTCGCGTCCAATCACGGGATCGAGTTTCCCGCGCCGCGCCTGCTCGTTCAGGTCCCGGGCATAACGCTCCAGCGCCTGGTACTTGGCTTCGGGATTCTGGTCGGTAATGCGCTGCGATCCGCGAACTGCGGTGAGCGCTTTCAAAATGGCATCGTGCGTAGCGCCGTGCCGCGCCAGCAGTTCCTGCGCCGGATCGCGCTTCAGCCCGGTCAGAGCCAGCAGCATGTGCTCGGTCGAAACATATTCGTCCTTGAAGGTGTCGGCTTCCTGGAACGACTTCTCCAGCACCTGGTTGATCTGCGACGACATGCCCGGCTGCTGCGCGCCGCCACTGCCGGAGACCTTGGGCAGTTTCTCAATTTCCTTGTAGAGGTCGCTGAGCACGCTCTGTGGTCCAATGCCGATTTTTTCCAGCACCGGCGCAACGATGCCTTCTTTATCTTCCACCAGCGCCGCCAGCAGATGGAGCGGGACCAGCTCCGGATTGCCGTGCTCGGAAGCAAGCTCGTTCGCCCGCTGCACAGCCTCCTGTGCCTTAACCGTGAATTTGTCCCAACGAATCGCCATGGGGTTCTACTCCTGTTTCTGATGTCAAGAATTTGCAATTGCTGATTTGTAATTTGCAATTTCCAAGACTTGCACTTTCAGCTTTCAAATTGCCAATTACAAATTACCAATCACAAATCAAACGGGAGGCGCTTGTTTCCCGCCTCCCGCCAAGTTTACGCTTCGAGTTTCTCTTACGCGGCTTTGCCGGCGCTCTTCGGCTCTTTGCCTTCCAGCGTCTTCGCACTGCCCTGCTTCTCACTATTAACGTTCACCTTGATCTGCTTCGGCTTGGCTTCCGCCTTCTTCGCCAGCTTGATCTTCAGCACGCCCTTGTCATAGTCGGCCTGCACGTTGTCATGGTCGACCGTGTTCGGCAGCGTGAAGGTGCGGGTGAAGCTGCCATACTGCCGCTCCACGCGGCGGTAGTTCTCTTCTTTCTCTTCCTTCTCGAACTTGCGTTCGCCGTGCACCGTCAAAGTGTTGTTCTCGATGCGGACGTCAATGTCCTTCTCGTCGATTCCCGGCACTTCAATCTTCAAAGTGACGTTGTGCTCGTCTTCGTAAACGTCGACGGGCGGCGCAAATGCACTGGTGGTTAAAGATTGGTCGTGTCCTTCCGGCGCATAGGAATCGCGGAACAAGCGGTTCATGCGGTCCTGAATGGTGACGAACTCACGGAATGGATCCCAACGGGTAAGCAAAGTCATAAGCAAATCCTCCTACGGAAATTCGTTTGGAGAGCCTCTCGGAGGCTCCCGAGTTTTGATTAAGTCTAAGACCATAATAAAATCTTAGTGTAATATTGTCAAGTATTTTATTATCTTTTATTTTCAATTGCTTACGCTCAATATCAGGCACTTGAGATAGCTGGTCTCCGGCACATTCAGCAGAATTGGATGATCCTTAGACGCCCCTCGGTTCTCCACAACACGCAGCGACTTGTGAGCATCCTGGGCGGCGTCGGCGACCACTTTGAGGAAGTCCGTGGCGCTCACATGAAACGAGCAGGAACACGTAGCCAGAATCCCTCCGGGCCGCAGCATCTTCATCGCGCGCAAGTTGAGTTCCTTGTAGCCGCGCAGCGCCTTGTCGAGATCGCGCTTGGTTTTGGCGAAGGCCGACGGATCGAGAACGATGGTGTCATAGCGCCGGTTGGCGGCCGAGTATTCTCGCAAGACATCGAAGGCGTTGCCCTCGATCCACTCCAGCTCGCGGCCGTTGAGCGCGGCGTTCCTCTCCGCCATTTCCAGCGCCGGGCGCGAACTGTCAACCCCGGTAACGCTCGAACACTTCGCCGCCAGATGCAAGGCAAACCCTCCCTGGTAGCAAAAAGCGTCAAGCGCTTCGCCGTGCGCGTACTGCGACGCGGCGGCGTAGTTTTCCCGCTGATCAAGAAACGCTCCCGTCTTCTGCCCTTCCAGCCCGTCATAGTGAAACCGAACCCCATTCATGCTGCATTCAGTCGAACTCTTTTCTCCCCAAAGCAGCCCCGATTGCCGCGGAGGCAATTGTTCAAGTTCGCGAATGCGCATATCGACGCGCTCGACAATTCCCGCAGCCTGAGATTCACACGTAGGGGCAGGTGCCCCCACCTGCCCAGCCGGGCGAAGCCCGGCGGCCGCCTCCGAGGACAGCAGCGTTTGCACGATAGCCTCGCGCACGGAAGCGCTGTCCATGGCCTGCGTCAAAACTTGCAAAGAGATCACATCGTTATACCGATCCACGATGAGCCCCGGCAGAAAATCAGCTTCGCTGAAGACGACGCGGTAAGCATCCGTGTTCGCGACAAGATTTTCGCGGTAAGCAACAGCGGCGCGAATGCGCTCCGCAACCAGAGCCGCCAGATCGGCCACGGAACCATGCGAAATCATGCGAATCGCGATCTGCGACGAAGAACTGTAGAGCGCGGTCCCAAGGAATTTACCGCGCTGGTCCAGCACGCGAACGACCGCGCCCGGCGGCACATCCTTTTCTTCAATAATGTCCGAGCGGTAGACCCAGGGATGGCGGGCCTCGAGCCGGGCAACTCCCCGGGCAGAGATTTTTACGGCAGGCTCCGCTCGCCTAGCGGAGGCAACAAGCTTTTTCGGCATGGATTGATGTTATAGCGTAGAGCTCGCGTAGGGACAGACGCCCTCGGGAGCCTGCCCTGAGCGAAGCCGAAGGGTCCAGCCGAGCTCGGCCCCCACCACCGGCCAGCGCATCTTGAACCCAGCTTACCCACGAATCACGAGCCCATCCAGATTCCGGCGCCGCCCCAATTCTCCGGCACCAGAAACCCCGCCCAAACTGGCCGTCACCGCCCCCGTCATCACCTTCTGCCACGCCGCCTGGAACTGCTCCATCTCCGGCCCCGTCCCAATCGTGACGCGCGCGTAGGTAGGCCACACCGGCCAGATGCGTCCAACAAACACATTTTGTTTGGCCAGGGCATCGATTGCCGTCTGCGCCGGCCGTTTCGTATCGAGCATAAAGCAGTTCGATTCCGAAGGAATATAGGAGTATCCATTGCGATCCAGCCAGGCAAACACCTGTCCCCGCACGGTCGCGTTGATGCGCTTGCGCTCAGGCACGATTTGCGCATCCTTCAAACTGGCCATGGCAGCGACCATCGCCGTGACCGGCATGGGGTTCCCGCCACCGTAATTTTCAATTTTCTCCAGCAGATCGGGCCGCGCGAACACGGCTCCGCAGCGCAGGCCAGCCATTCCGTAAAGCTTCGAGAAAGTGCGCAGCAGAATCACATCCTTGCCCGCTTTCACCAGGTCCATCGCCGATACGGCATCCGCGAAATGAATGTAAGCTTCATCGACCAGCACCACCGAATCCTTGGGCTTGTTTTCAACCAGGTATTCGATATCGGAATGACTGGTCAGCGTGCCAGTCGGATTGTTGGGCGTACAAATATAGAACACGCCCGCGTCGGGAGCCGCCGCCAACATCGCGCGCACATCGTGCGCATAAGTTTTCGTCAGCGGCACCTTCACCACTTTCGCGCCGATGGCATTGGCGGCGAACATTCCGGCTTCGTAACCCGGATCGGCCGTCACATAGCTGCGCTGCGACGAACAGAACGCCGCCACGGTGTGATGCAGAGGCTCGCTCGACCCGGGATAGACCCGAATCTGTTCCGTTTTCATCCCTTCCGTTTCCGCCAGCATCTTCTCCAGATCGGCGGTCAGCCAGAAGGAATAGCGTCCGCCCTGCGGAATCATGGCGGCAACCGCCTCCCGCGCCGAAGTGCCCGGCCCGAGCGGGTTTTCGTTGGCGTCAATTCGAATCGCATCCTTCGGAAATTCCTGCCCGCGCGCCCGAGCCCCAGCCAGCATCGGCTCTGTCACAATGCGCAAGGCCAGCGCGGCTGAAGCAGCGGCAGACAAGCTCAGAAACGATCGGCGGGATGCGGAAGGGAACCGGAAGTCGGCGTCTTTTTCTCTGGTGGCCATCACTCACCTCGTGCCCGCAATCTTACCGCAAATCGCAGAGGCACCGCACACAGTCATCTGCAGAAGTCCCCCCCGGGTCTTCGATTTTTGGGTCTTCGATTTTTGTGTTACCCTTTCGCGGCAAGTCGATTGCCCCCGGAGGCCCTTCGTGAAGCGTTCCATCGTCGCCGCCATCATGTTGTTTTGTGTCGCGCTCGCAATCGCAGTCCTTGTTCCCGCCGCCCAACCCGTTCAAGCCGGAAATGCTACGAAGGCCAACTCGAAGAGTATCGATTTGGCCCAGGCTGGCGATTATTGCGTCAAGAAGGGCGGAGAGGTCGATGTTCGCGAACCCTACTTCAACACCAACGCCAGCGAGCAGGACTGGCTTCGGCTTTCCGGCGACCGCCAGTTTTGCAAGTTCACGTCGAAAAAAGACGGATCGCGGATTTACGTAGAACTTTCCACGCTCTACACCGAGCAGCCCACTCTGGCCGCACTCGCCTATTACGCCGAGGTGCAGATGGGCAGTTGCAACGGCAACCCTGCATCGTGCTACTGCTCCCTGCTAGGCGGCAGCGATTTGTTTGGTGGAGTCAACGCCAACGGCGGTGGCTGGGTCAAGAAATCGGATCCGGTCGATACCGTACTCGAGGCCTGCATCTTCCCGGATATGTCTATCATCGATTCCTGGGGACTGGCATATCACTCGGCGGGAATTATCCGCGGCAAAGACCTGGCGAAGGTCCTGCGCTATCAAAACCCGTACGGCGCCGAATAGGGAAGCGAACTTTGCAAGACAACCCGCTGCTAGCTTTTGCAGTTCGCTGACTCGTGTCTGGCACCGCGAACAGCGAAGGACGAATAGCGAGGAGCGCTCTAGTTTGCCAGCAATTGCCGCACGGTAGCGATATCGTCATTCAGATCGCGAGTCATGCGCACCGCCTGCGACTGCGCCGCGCGAGCTGCTTCCGTCTGTCCGCCAATCTCCAGCGCATGCCCTAGAAGCAAATAATCCACTGGCGTAGGCTGCAGTTCGACCGCTCGTTCGTAATCCCGTGCAGCCTGGGCGATGTTGCCACTACGTTGTGCCACCAGACCCAGCCCGCGATAGGCCACGGAATTGGCTGGCTGCGCGTCCAGAGCCGCCTCGAAATCCTGTTGAGCGCTGGCATATTGCTTCAGCGAGAGGTGCGCATACCCGCAGTTCGCCCAAGCTGTCGCCCGCAACGACGGACCGGCCATCGAGTGCACGACGCTAGCGTACCCCTCAACAGCGGCCTGATAGTTGCCAAGCATTTGCTGATACGTAGCCAGGTTAAGCGTGGCCATCGGGTCGTCCGGCAACAAAAGATGCGCCCGCTGCAGGTGCGGCAGTGCTTCCCCTGTCCTGCCCGCCGCAATCAACACCATGGCAAGATTCTCTTCGGCGGTAAAGTTGTCGCCCGTGACCTCCAGAGTGTGACTCCAGAGCGTGACATTGTCTCCCCAATAACTCACCTGCCGATGCAGCGCCATGCCAAGCGTCAGCAGAATGGCGGCACCGCCCGCCACAGACACCGCAGCAGGAATATGCCAACGCTGGATCAAATCCGCCGTGCCCCACGACACAATTAAAAAAATTCCCAGCAGGGAAATATAGGCGTAGCGATCCGCCATGGCATGAGCGCCAATCTGCACAATCCCGATCATTGGCACCAGCGTGCCCACAAACCAAAACCATCCCACAAAGAAAGCCTTGCTAAAGAAAAACGTACGCTGCCGCAAAATCACCGCCAGCGCGGTGACGGCAAGGATGGCCAGCGCAGAAAGCACAGCCGCGGGCTTGCTGATGCCAAATCCAGGATGCGGATACACCAGCGCCAGATGGGCCGGCCAGAAGGCTTTTCCGACATACTTAACATACGAAACAGCCGCATTCCCCACCCGAATCCAGAGCGGGAATTGCAATTCGGTTGCATTCGTCAGGACCACATAGCTGAACGCCGTCCTCCCCGTGTTCGCGGTAACGTAAGCGCCCACCGCCGACAGCGCAAACCAGGGCAACTTCTCCGCCACCAGACTCCAGAAGCGCGTTCCGCCGCCAGTTGCAATCGCCGAATCGCCTCCAGCATCTTCCGCAAGCACAAGCCGTCGCAAAGGCCAGTAGTCAAGCAGCAGCAGAGCAAACGGAAACGTAATCCCCTGCCCCTTGCTCATTAAGCTCAAGACATAAGCCAGCGTAACCGCCAGGTATCGTCCGACGCCGGGCCGGCGCGCGTACCAGCCATAGGCAGCCAGCGCCACCAGAAAGAACAACATGCTGAGCACGTTCTTACGTTCCGCGATCCAAGCCACCGACTCCACATTGATCGGAGCCAGAGCAAACAATACGGCAACCGCCAAACTGCGCCACACAAAGCCCGTGGCCATCTCCAGAATCAAAAACAAAAGCACCGCATTCCCGGCATGGATAAGCACGTTCGTCGTGTGGTATCCCTCGGCATTCACGCCGAACATCTGGCTATCGAGTGCGTACGAAAGCCAGGTCATTGGGTGCCAGTCGAGTGCCTGCGGTGTACGAAAAGTCCAAACCACCGTCTCCCAGGTGAGTCCGGCTCGAACCTGGGGACTATCGGTGACATAAACCGGGTCGTCGTAATTAAGAAATGGAGCGCGGCTGACCGGGTTATAGAGCGCGATCGTGGCCAGCGCCAGCAACAGGCAAAGAATCCATCTGCGTTTTTGCGGGACCTGGAAAATCTGCGACACAGTGGGGGGCTGCCCAGGTTTTCGGTCCGTCGAATCCATGGTTTTCATTTCCCCGGTTTCATTTCCCGTCCTGCGCCGCCACGCGACGACTGTGCCGACACGGTCAACGAATCTGTCATCGACCCTTAACAGTTTGCTGAAAAACTCAAGTTTCGTATCAGGGCATCGCTTTAGCGATGCCATAAATCTTTAAATTCAGATGCCCCTTTAGGGGCCGAGCCGCGTCAATCGAGTTCTTCAGCGAGCTGTTATTCCGCCGTTCTAGATGCTCAATAACTGCTTAACAATGGCAGCGTCGCGCCTGATATCTTGCGTTCTGCGTGCCGCCTCAGACTGCGCCGCCAACGCTGCTTGCGTTCGGCCGCTGATCTCGAGCGCCTGTGCCAGCAGTAGATAACCCACTGCCGTAGGCTCGATCTCGACCGACCGTTCGTAATCCTCGGCCGCCTGCCCGATGTTGCCGGCTCTCTGTGCCAGTAACCCCAGCGCGCGATAGACCACCGGATCCACCGTTTCCTGCTTCAAGGCAGCTTCAAAATCCTGTTTAGCGTTGTCGTACTGTTTCAGCGCCAAGTGCGCATATCCGCTATCGACAAGCGCTGTCTCCACACTGGAAGGAGCCTTCGAGAGCTGCAACACTCTCGCATAGCCCTCGAGCGCCGCTTGATAATTCCCGTGCAGCCGTTGATAGTTCGCAATGTTGAGCGTGGCTCCCGGATCGTCGGGCCGCAAAGCGCGCGCTCGCAGCAGGTGCGGAAACCCTTCCGCGTCCCTGCCTTCAACGAGCAGTGCGCTGGCGAGGTTATCTTCAACCATATAGTTGGGCCCGGTGATTTCCAGAGTGTGGGCCCAAAGCGTAGCGTTGTCGTTCCAGAAACCAGCCTGTCGATGCAGCGCCATTCCCATCGTCAACAGAACCGCGGCAGTGGCCGCCACAGGCGCCGCCATCGGAACCCGCCAACGCTTGATCTGATCCGCCGCGCCCCACGTGATAATGACGAAAATCCCCAGCAAAGGAATATAAGCGTAGCGATCGGCCATCGCCTGAATGCCAACCTGCACCACTCCAATCATCGGCACCAGCGTCCCCAGAAACCAAAACCACCCGACAAAATAAGGCCGATGCTCCCGATAGATCACCGCAACACCGCTAACCGCGATGATCGCAATCGCCGACAGCGCCGCCGCCGGCAGGCTAATCGAAAGCTGTGGATGAAAATAAAGTGGTGCCAGATCGACCGGCCAGAACGCCTTCCCAACATATTTGACGTAAGCAATTGCGGCATTTCCCAGATGAATCCAGAGCGGAAGGTTCACTTCGGCGGCGTTTGTCTGCACCTTCATGGTGATCGCCGCGCTCGCCGCCGACATCGCAAACCAAGGCGTTTTCTCCCAGACCAGCCGCCAGAAAGAAACACTCTCGAAAGAACGACCGTCAGGTCCTGCAGCACGTCGCCCGAGGCGATACAACGGCCAGTAATCCAGCAGCAAAAGCGCAAACGGAAACGTAATCACCTGCGGCTTGGTCATCAGTCCCAAAGCATAAGCAAAAGTAACCGCCAGATATCGTCCAACGCCGGGCCGCCGCACGTACCATCCGTAGGCGGCGAGTGCGACGAGAAAAAACAGCATGCTGAGAACATTCTTGCGTTCCGAGATCCACGCCACCGACTCCACGTTGATCGGATGCAGGGCAAAAAACGCCGCCACGATCAAGCTGCGCCAGGCGAAACCCGTAGCACCCTCCAGAATCAGAAACAACAGCACGGCATTAGTCGCATGGAGAAGCACATTAACGGTATGCGGCCCCTGAGGGTTCAGCCCGAAGATCTGGCAATCGAATGCATGGGAGAGCCACGTGATGGGATGCCAGTTCGACTGTTCCGAACTGCGAAACGCCCAGCTCACTGTCTTCCACGTAAGCCCGGCCCGAACCTGCAGATTGTCAGTGAGGTAAACCTGATCGTCGTAATTGAGAAAGGGAGCGCGAGTGACGGAGTTATAAAGCGCCAGGGTAGCCAGAACGAGCAGCAAACATAAAATCAATCGGCGTTTTTGCGGGACGAAAATGGCAGACACAACCGGGCGCGAATCGGCCTTCTCGTCCGTCGAAAACATGGATGTCATCGCATCTCAGCCCCTGTTGATGGGCTGACAACAGCATGACATGAATGGAACGGTGCTTCCGGTTACCGAGGTACCTTCCACGCCCTGGGTGGCGCAGCGCTTCACCGCTGCGATACACGACTTATTTTCAGTGCCGGCTTTAGCCGCTGAGGCAAGGCATTTTCAGCGCGCCACTTCTGATTTTCAGCTGTCGATACGGCGATCGAAACAAGGTGGGCTTACAACTCAGTGCAGTTAGCTGGCCGCCGTTTGTTCCGCCGGAGAGGCGGAATGCTTGTGCGTCGCTTTATGTTCGCGCCGTATGGCCAGCAAATCTTTTTGCAGCAGATCAAGAACATTCGATGGTATTTCCGATCCCCATTCGTCCATCTCTTTTTCGTCCCAGTGGCCGTTGAGCCGCAGGGCGGAATCGGTCAGATCCTCGGGAAACGCCTGCCGGTAATTTCCTTCGCGCATCAGCACATCGCCGAACTGGCGTCCCGTGTGCATTTCGTAGATGCGCCGCGTTGCACTGCCGCCATTATTGGTAAACACCAGCAGCACTTCCCCTTCTTCCGCGTAATCCGGACGATAAAACCAGGCCTGCGGCGCATCCGCCTTAGGGCGCGGACGTTTTCTCCCGGTCACCGTCACCACTTCCTGCTCCGGCTTCACTTCCTTGGTGGGATCGTAGTAAACAATTCGCTGGCACGATTCGCAGACCATGACCTTCTCGCCGTTTTTGACTTCGTTGTAGGTCTGCGGCCGCAGCATCACCTGGCAGCCCATGCATTTCTGCTCGCGCACTTCCGCCAGCCCACTGCCGCGATGCTTCATTACCCGCTCATAGTGACGAAGCGTATCCTCGGAAATTCCCTGCCGCAGCGCATCCCGCTTGGCATTCCACTCAGCAAGCTGCTTCTGATCTTCCGCAGTAACTTTTCGCGCGTCTTCTTTTTCTTTTTCGATTTCCGCCGTCTCAACCTTGAGCTCGGCCTCCGCCGCTTTGATATCCTTTTCGCGCGCGTCGACGTTGACCATCACTTCCAGAATGCGGTCCTCGTTCAGCCGAATCTCCTGCTCGGCAAACTGGATCTCGTGCAGCAGCGCCTTATATTGGTCGTTGGTTTTTACGTCGAGAGATTGGTCGCGATACTTGGAAATCTTGCCTTGCAGGTCTTTGATATTGGCTTCGAATTTCTTGCGGTTGGCCTCGTCGCCTTTGGCTGCGGTTCGCACCTTTTCCAGGTGCGCCTTGGTTCCCGCCAGCTTTTGTTCGATCACCGCCACACGTTTCGGCAGCGCCGCAACTTCGTCCCGCAGCCTGCGGATCTCTTTATCCGCAATCTGCAGCTCCAGCAGTTTTTCGATATCAGGAAGCATCGGCCCCAAGCATCACAATAAAGATTCTAGCATGTGCGAGGACCCGGCTCCGCCTGTGTGAGGGTGCGTGCGCCACCACTCGGCTCGGTTTGTGATAGCCTGCGGAGTTTGGTCCGCCAACGACCAACGACCATCGACCATCGACCGAATCGCACGGAGGCCATCTTTGAATTTGAAGCCGCTTAATTCCGCACTGGCATTTTCGCGTTTCCTGCTAATCATCCTCGCCCTCGTCACCCCCGCACTGTGCCAAGACAAAGTCGTAGTTGAGCGCGTCGCCGACACCGCTTTCGTTCAACTCCGCGCCCCCAGCTTCCAGGCGCTGACGCCGCGGCAGCAAGCCTTGGCCTACTGGCTGACGCAAGCTTCTATCGCCATTGACCCGATTATTTACGATCAGCTCTCCGCCTACGGTTTACGTCAAAAGCGTCTGCTGGAAGAAATCATGGCGCACTCCGGCGGAATCGATCCCGTGGCGCGCATGAGGATCAGCGAGTTCGCCAAACTTTTCTGGGCGAATCGCGGCAACCACAACGACCTGACCTCGCAAAAATTCATGCCCGGATGCACTTTCGAACAACTCCGCCGCGCCGCCATGTCCGCGCAGCATAACGGAGGCTTTCAAACCTCCTACGCCGATCTGCCACCGTTAAGAACTCCCCTCGATCTCAAACGCGAGCTCGACGACCTCAGGGTTTCGTTCTTCGACGCCACCCTCGAGCCCATGACCGTAGCCAAGAGTCCGGTGGGCGGAAAAGACACGATCCAGGCCAGCTCCAACACTTTTTATCCCGGCTTGAGTCTCGAAGATCTGAAGGGTTTTCAAGAAAAATATGCGCTGAACTCGCGCGTGGTCAAAGGCCCCGACGGCAAGCTTACCGAACTCGTCTACCGTGCTGGCACGCCCGACGGCAAAGTCCCTCCCGGCGTCTACGCCACGTTTCTAAAGCAGGCCGTCGACTGTTTCCAGAAAGCGCGAGCTTATGCCGAGCCCGAGCAAGCCGCGGCCATTGACCAGCTGATCCGCTACTACCAGACCGGCGATTACGCCGAATGGCTGGCCTTCGGCACCGCCTGGGTGCAGAACGACGCCACCGTAGACTTCGACAACGGATTCATCGAGGTTTATCGTGACGCCCGCGGCGCCAAAGGAAGCTCGCAGAGTTTCGTCACCATTACCGACAAGCCCATCACCACCACCATGAAAAAACTAGCCGAGAATGCCGGCTATTTCGAAGAGAAAGCTCCCTGGGACGCAAAATACAAACGTCAGCAGTTCAAGCTCCCGGTAGTGAAAGCCGTAGAAACCCTGATCGAAACTGGCGATTTCAGCGTAACCACAATTGGCGACAATCTTCCCAACGAAAACGAAATCCACGAAAAATACGGCTCCAAGAATTTCCTCTTCACCAGCAGCGACCGCGCCCTGAACGAGGCCACCGGCAAAGCCGCGAACGCCGAGTTCGCCCCCAGCCCTGCTGAGCTAGAGCGCAGCGAAAAGTACGGCATGGAAGCGCACAGTCTGATGGTCGCCCTGCACGAAGTCATCGGCCACGGCTCCGGCAAGCTGAGCGACCGCCTGAGCGGCGGAGCGCAGCCTGCCCTCAAAGAATATTTTTCCACGCTGGAAGAAGGCCGCGCCGACTTGATGGCCCTCTGGAACGTCTGGGATCCCAAGCTGAAAGAACTCGGCCTGATCTCGAACCAGGAAGAAGTGGCCAAAGCCATGTATGACACCGCAGCCTCGGTAGCCTTGCTGCAACTGCGTCGTATTCCTCACGGCGACACGATTGAAGAGGACCACGAGCGCGACCGCCAGTTGATCGCCCACTACATCACCGACAGAGTTCCCGGCTCGATCGATCAATTCACGCGTGACGGCAAAACTTACGTTCGTGTTGTCGATTATCAAAAAATGCGTCAAGGCGTAGGCATGTTGCTAGCCGAGCTCATGCGCATCAAAGCCGAGGGCGACTACGATGCCATCAAGGCGCTAGTCGACAAATATGCAGTCCACTTCGATCCCGCGCTGCGCGACCAGGTATTGGAGCGTTATAAGAAGCTAAACCTGCCGCCCTACTTCGCCGGAGTAAACGCTCACTTGACCGCGAGCTTCGCCAAAAGCGGAGAAGTAGACAAAGTCGAGATTCATTATTGGGACGACCCCGTAGCGCAGTACTTGGATTACGGCGCAATGTACGACGAAGGTCTCCGCCGCGAATCGAGGTAGCACCGGCGGGCTTTGCCTAATAAATGTTGATTTTAGCCGTACCTTTTGGGCAGGAGTAGGAGTTCTTGGCAAGATCAAGCGCCATAGTTGGCGGTGCTGGCTGTGATGGCGCTCCCTCTCAGGCAGCCTGTTCTGAAACAGGCGGGATATCGCACGTAATTATGAATTCACCATCGGCGCGTTTATCCGACTTGAACGCTCGACAGATGTGTTGTCCACCAGTCCGCAGCCGAATCTCTATTTCGCGCCCAATCAGGAACGCGCAATTCAAGTCTGCTTCTGATTTCGTCTGCCACGACAGGGCACTTGCAATGTTACTGGTAAAGAAAAAATCGGCTATGTCTTGCTGAGGCTTCTCGCGCTGCTGCCAGCCACTCAGGTACGCTTTACAGAGTTCCATCGCCATCCTCCGTTGTCCTTGCTTGCCGACTGCTTTTAGTCTTAGCACACTCGTAATCGGACACAAGATAACCACGGTAACCTGCGGCGTATAATGGCAAGGAAACTCAAACTCATCACCGCGCACCGACGGCGGCATAAAACCGACCCCAGCCGCGAAGCGGCGGCATGGGAAGGCCCGGCGCGGAAGTGCCGGGGAGACTTCAGCGACGGCACTTCCCCGGCCCGAGACGAAGAGTTGTCAAGGCCCCTTTGTGACGGTTTTCCGGCCAAGCCAATGAATCTGTTGGTGAAATAAAGTTGCAGAACCTGTCCGTTGGCCAGGTAGGAACTGATATAATAGAACTACAGAAGAAAAGGGTGCGGACCACTCCCGCACCCTTTTTCTATTGAGGCATTCCAACCGTGGATGACTGGAAGCCAAAATCAAGCAGGACTGACCATAAGTCCTTATTACATAATATTTTACATATAAGCCCTTTAGATCCTGAGATTTGGCGGGAATTTCCCGCTAAACCCTTGATTCTTAAAGACCGGCGACAATAATTTTTCTCGAGTAAGACTCGGCAACCGACCGCCGCCAGCCTCAGTTTCCCCCCGGCATGGGATGCGCCGCCGCGTCTGCATTCGGAACCAGTTGCCGATAAGTTGCCTGCGTCACATGCGAATCCCAATGGCCCGTCGTCTTGGCAAAAAAGACGACGCCGAAGAACAGCACCGCAATCCCCGCCGCCATCGCCCAAACCGGCAAAGTCGCAGGCCGAGGAGCCAGCGCCGGAATCCCAGGCAGATTTAAAGATAGCGACAGCCCGAGCGTATCTTTCGCCGGACAGACCGCCACGCACTCCAGGCAGCCCGTGCATTCCGCCGATTTGATCGTAATCAGCGTATCGACCGGCAGCGCCGAGGGGCACGCCTTCACGCATTTCGCGCAATCAATGCAAGTCTCCGGATTGCGCCGAATCCGGGCCGGGCTGAAGAACGAAACAATCCCCAGCAGCGCCCCGTAAGGGCACAAGTAGCGGCACCAGAAGTTCTGAATCAATACCGACGCGATCGCCAGCACGCCCAGCACGATCGCGCCCGTTTGCCCGATGTGGCGGAAGAAGTTCAGCATTTTCACGTCGGCGATCACGCCGTAAGGACTGTTCATGAAGCCGCAAGCTGATCCGCAGCCATGGAAGTGACGGCCCAAACGAAGAAGCCCAGCAGCAGATACTTCAGCCCGCGCAGCCCGATATCCAGCCAGCGCGGCAGATGGAAATTCCGCCGGAAGAGTTTTTGCCCCACGCGCCACAAGTATTCCGAAATCGTTCCGACCGGGCACAGCCAACTGCAGAACGCCTTGCGGAACAGAAATGACATTGCCAGAAATGCGATCAGCAGAAACATCCCCGCCGGATGCAGCGCCGGAACATGATGAGTCAGCGCGAGGTACCGCAGGTTCATCAGTCCAGCTATCGGCAGCCAGCCCTCGACCCCAGCCGGGCGATGCCAGGAGGTTGGAGCGCCGCCCGGCTCAAATTGACGAACCCAGAAATAAAAGATGCCGCCAATCCAGAGGTTGAGCAGCAGGAACCCAACCTGGAAGCTGCGCCGCATAATCTGTGAGCGGTCGCGATCGGCGCGGCGGACAAGCTTCTTTTTTGCTTTGGTAGCCGGTTTCGGCTCCGGCTCAACCGACATTGGGATCAGAGTTGGAGGAATTTCTGAATGAATTGCGGCCCGGATTTCCTGATGAACTTGGGTTGCCATGAAGCCATCCTTACAAAATCAGCGTAAACAGGTCGTGAACATAAGGATGTGACTTCTGTCACGCCCACCGCCGAAATCCGCGGCCGTGGAGGGACGTGCGCGTCTGGTCGAGGGTTACGCAGAGCATTACAACAACGTTCGTCTGAACAGCGCCATCTACATCACGCCGAAGGACATGCTTACCCGGCATCAGCAGGAGATTCGAGCCGAGCGGGATCGAAAGTTGGAAGCGGCGAGGGAACAGCGGAAGAATCGCCACCGGCGGGCCGCGTGACGGATGAAACGGGTAACTTCCGGTTGGCCGACGATTCGGCAGTTAATGGCGATAAGGGGTCTGTTGGTACTGAGTTGACCAGTCCAATCTAGATGCAGTTGCGGCAAACGATCTTCAATGCCCGCGTACCCAGTACCAGGTGATGTACCCTTTCCGCGCTCAGGGCGCTTTTACCACTTGTTTCAGCACCTTTGAAGTGCTCCCCTTGACGGCCGCATCTCCGCTGTAGACGGCCTTGATCTTGTATGTGCCCGCCGCAAGACTCGACGTCGACAGACTCGCGGTGTTGCCCGTGAGCGCCACTTCGCCGAGAACTGTTGTGCCGTACTTGAAGGTCACCGTTCCCGTCGGGCTGCCGCTGGTCGTGACCGTGGCCGTAAACGTCAACCTCTTGTCCGACCGTCGAAGGATTCAGGCTGGAAACTACTACCGTTTTGCTCGGGTTCTTGTTGACGACCTGCTTCAGCTTCGGCGATAGGCGGTGTGTGTTGTTCGCGTCCCCGAGATACTTTGCGGTAATGGCATCCTCCCCAGCTGTCAAGCAAAGCGAGCAGCAAACACGTCAACAATTAAACTTAAACTGGCCATCTGCCTACGGTTGATAGATCTGCACGTCGTTGTAGACGGTGCCTTGAAACAAGGTGCCGTTGCTGGAGCCTCCGAAGCAATAGAGGCGGCTACCGACGTCAGCGGAGCCAGGATAGTCGACGGCCTGCGGCATGGAAGCAAGGGTAGTCCACGAATTCGCCTTCAGGCTGTAGGCTTCCAGCAGGTCGAGAGGACCCGAACCGGCATCGCCACCGGCAACATACAACTGCCCCGCAATCCCGGCAAAACACGGAGCTGACCGACCGGTAGGATCGGAGGCCACCGTCTTCCAAGAATTCTTGGCAACGCTGTATCTTTCGTTGTCGGACACAGTGCCTGAATTTCCGAACCCTCCCGACGCCAGGATCGTTGTCCCCAAGGCTCCGGTTGCCGGCGTCGACCTGCCAACCTTCATCGACGCCTCCTGGGCCCAAGTATCCGTCGCCGGATTGTAGCTGTAGATGGTCCCGACTCTTCCCACGCCAGGGACGTAACCGCCGACGACGTAGATGATGCCCTTCACCGCAACGGCATACATGCCATAGGTCGCGGTCGGCAGCGGTGACGTCGTGGACCATGTATCGGTTGCCGGGTCGAAAGCTTCCACGACGGACAGGGCGCCGGTTCCGCCCGGACATGCGTTAGTGCACCCGCCGATGACGTACAGGATGTTGTTGACGACGGCGGAGGCGGGGACCCAGCGCGCAGTCGGCATGGGCACGCCCGTCGTCCAGGTGTTTTTCTTAGGGTTGTAGATTTCGTTGACGCTGACGACATCGCTGTTGGTGGCTCCGCCGACTACGTACACCTTCCCCTTGATGACACCCGTGGCGACACCACTGCGAGCGGTGGGCATGGCAGCTCCGCTGCTCCAAGTATTGTGGGCGGGTCCGGACCCGTCACCAGGCGCTGCGGAAGTTTGGGCTGCGGCCGTCATCGCTGCCGCGGCGAAAACGATCGCTAGAACGGCAATTGTGAAGATGTTGCGCTCTGACATGATTTTCTTTGGGGCCATAGTTTTCTCCTATTGGTGAAGATTGACAAACGGTCTAGCTCACAACAAATCGATCCTTGGGCAGCCCGTCTGCGCGCAAAAACTGTACAGTGAGGTGAAGGTCTGCGCTTGCGCCGGTTGGGCTGTGATCATCGAAAGCACCAGCACCGCCAAGAGCGCCAGCGCGGCACTGGCCGTTGCCAGACACATGCTCGAAATCCAATTCCGGTGTTGCGGTGTGTTTTTCATAATCACCCGCCGGGCAAAATGAGTTGCTCGATCGCCCTTCGTCGCCAGTCGCGTGCACGGTGTGACCGCCCGCTGCCCTCAATTCCCGCCTTGGATGCGGGTCGCGAGCGGTATAGAATGTGGTCGGCACAAGCGACCATGGTGGCCGTCCCCCGTCGGCCTGGCATATTGCCGCAAATCCGTTAGCTGGTCTTTAGCCTTACCTAGTTTTTTTCTTAAGCTTTTGTGTATGCCTTATGCCCCTGCAAGCAAAGGCGATCTTCGAGTTCGGCCCGTTTCGACTAGACCCTGCGGAGCGGCTCTTGCTGCGCGAAAAAGTGCCAGTGCAGCTCCCCCCGAAGGTGTTTGACGCCTTGGTTGTCATGGTTGAGAGTCGAGGGCGTCTGCTCGGCAAGGATGAACTGCTGCGGGCGGTCTGGCCCGACAGTTTCGTCGAAGAATCGAATCTTGCCCTGTATATCTCCATCCTGCGCAAGGCACTGCGGGATGGCGAGGATGGTTTGCAGTGCATCGAAACCGTGCCCAGGCATGGCTATCGTTTCGTGGCAGAGGTTCGAGAGGTTGCCGATGCCCGTTCGGAGAGCATTGTCCCTGAACCTGTAAGTCCCTGGAATCACTTCCGGCGTCCGGTCTTTGTCCTTGCCACTGTCCTGGTGATACTGGCTGCAGTTTTGATTTCGATCCTCCCGATCTGGAAAAAGCACCGCGCGCCGGGGCCTGCACCCATCCAGTCGCTGGCGGTGCTGCCTCTGCAAAATCTTTCCGGCGATCCGGCCCAGCAATACTTGGCCGACGGCATGACCGAGGCGTTGATTACCGACGTGGCCAAGATTCCCGGTCTCAAAGTCATCTCCCGCACTTCAATCATGCAGTACAAGGATTCGAACAAGCGGCTGCCGATCATCGCTCAGGAACTCGGGGTTGACGGGATCGTGGAGGGATCTGTGCTGCGCTCCGGAGATCGGGTACGCATCACCATCCAACTGGTGCGCGGCACAACCGATCAGCACATCTGGGCGGAATCTTACGAACGGGATCTGCGCGACATGGTCACTCTGCAGAGCGAAGTTTCTCGCAGTATCGCTGTGCAAATACAGAAGGAAATCGCACCGCCGTCGTCGCAACGGCTGACAACATCGGCTGCAGTCACTCCTCAGGCCCGCGAGGACTACTTGAAAGGCCGATACTTCTGGAATCTCCGCAGTGAGGCGGGCTACCTCAAAGCCATCGATTATTTTCAGGCGGCAGTAAACGAAGACCCGCAATACGCGCAGGCCTACGCTGGCCTGGCAGACGCTTACGCCCTGCTGGGTTCATTGCCCGAAACGAAGATCCGTGATACCGCAATGCCCAAGGCAAAAGAGATGGCTCTTACCGCACTAGAGCTCGACGATTCTCTCGCCGATGCGCACACTTCGCTGGCGTTCGTGGAAATGCATTATGAATGGAAATTCCTGGAGGCGGAGCAGGAATTCAAACGCGCCCTTGATCTCAATCCCAGCTATTCCACCGCCCATCAGTGGTACGCCATTGACCTGGCAGCACTGGGACGGATGGACGAAGCGGTGGCAGAGCTGGAGCGTGCTCGGCAGACCGATCCGCTTTCGGCCATCATCAATACCGATATGGCGGAGATGATGTATTATGCGCGCCGGTACGACGAGGCTCTGCAACAAGCCCGTGCCACCGTTGAAATGGATCCCAACTTTGCCCACGCGCACCGCGTGCTGGGGCGCATCTACTTTGAAAAGCACATGCTTCCCGAGGCCGTTGCCGAAGGAAAGCGGGCGGTCGAGCTGTCTGGTAACGACCCTTGGATGTTGTTAGACCTGGCAACCACATCCGCTCTAGCCGGCAAAAAGAAGGAGATGCAAAACTCTCTGAGCGAAGCAGCTAGGACAAGCCCCGGCGGTGTTTTGCCCGAGATTGGCGGAACCGTGGAAGTCTATGTCGCGTTGGGAGAAGTTGATCGCGCTTTCAAGGTGCTGGAAAGTCTATATCGCCGCCGCGACGGCAGCCTTATTCTTCTGAACGCCGATCCGCGCTTCGACAGCCTGAAGTCCGATCCCCGCTTCCAGCAATTGTTACAGCGCCTCGGCTTGCCCAACTGAAAAAGTTCAGGCCCTGGGATCTACTGCGATCAAGCGGCGTGGTCGGGCCCCGGTTATGAGTGGATGACGGGCGAACCGGAACTTGAGACGGATGGGCGAGGTGGGAGCTGCGATGATCTTGCCGGGCGAAACGGAAGCGGGCTCGGCGGGGACCCAACCATTCTGAGGGATAGCCTGCTGGTCGTATCGATGCTTCAAAATCCTCGCCCGAAGGGCGGAATGCTCACTAACGGCGGGCGACCTCTCTCCATTTTCAGGCTGAACCAACACAAAAGGCGACGGGCGCTGACTTTCGTAATCTGCCCTGTTACCGCCGCCTGATGCAGAATTGATGAAGAATGCCCGCTACAACCACTTCGCATAAAGCACAACGCGGCTCGCGAGTCAAGCTCGGCGGCTCCATCCTGGCCCTGGTGTTGCTCGAAAACGGCCGTCAGATTCGCGGCCGCATGAGCCAGCTCTCGGTTAACGGCGGACTGCTCTCGGTCGAAAATCCGCTCGACGAAAGCATTCGCGTGACCGTGCTGTTTCACCTCGGCACGACCAGCGTCCGCTGCCGCGCCCAAATGTTGTTTCCGATGTGGGCGACCAAGGGATGCCTCCAGCCTTTTCGTTTTTTGGATTTGCCCGAAGCCGCTCGCGCCGGTCTGAACCACGAGTTGGAAAACCTGGTGCGCACCGGCGCCCCTCAGGAAAAAGAAGAAGAAGAAGAACAAGAAAAACCAGCCGAATAGGCGTTCACTTTCCGGCCGCTGCCAAAATCTGTTCCAGCGAATACTTCTGCAACTCGCGGAAAAATCCAAGACCCTCCACGAAAAGGGAAGGGCACGAGTTTACTCGTGCCGTTAAGCTGCTGAAAATCTGCCCGCGCTTTAGCGATGCCATGAGCCGGTTGAATTGAGATCCCCCTTTAGGGGCCGAGCAGCCGAGTTTTCCACAGGGGGGTTGTACAATCCCCGCGCTTGTTGTACAAAGGCGTCGGCCTAACTGATGAAACTATCCGAGGCGGAAGACTGTGACTCTGCCTCACAAATTGGGCGAATCCGTTTTCGCCTCTTCCAGGAGCCACTCGCGTGGACCACATTGATCCAGCCGTCGTCAATCGCTTCGACACACGCTCCAGCCGGCCTTGTGAATTCTGCCGCGAGCTCGACCCGCAATTCCCGCAAAGACGCCCCCTTGACCAGATGGTGGCCGCGAGCCGGAAAGCCAATGCATCCGCCCATTTGACGGAGGACGGCTACGTTCGCCATCGTATGCTGGAGCTGCGTCGGATCGTTTCTCGAGCGCCGCTAACCGCAGCCTAGAGATCGCGCTGGCAGCATCCGTGCGCTCAGGCGAGAGAAACATTTTTCGCGCAACCTTCGCCCTAGCCCGCAGTTCTAAAGAGTTAAGCTTGAAAAATGGTGTACCCTAGCCGGGGGAGGCGTCCCATGCTGGCCAGTATGCGTTTCGGTTTCCTGCTTCTTTTGGTGGTGGCATTCTTCGCCGCCGCTGGGTTGCCCGTTCAGGCTCAGGTCGCTCAGATCAACGGCGTTGCTCCGTCGGTCACTTCCATGGGTTTTGGCGGCCGCGCCATTAACGGCGTCCCGCCATCGGTCACCTCGATTGGTTTCGGCAACAACTGGTCCGTTTGGGGAAACTGTTGTGCCAACCTCTTCCTGCCGGCAAACCCGAATCCATCACGGACCTCCGGCCACCACCACCGCCGCCACCGCAATGACAGCTCACTAGCGGTAGGCATCATGGAGCCAGCCTACATCCCATACGCTCCCGAACCCGACGACGATTCGGTTGACGCCGATGCCGGCCAGCGTCCTGTCATGCCTCCCGTCAGGTCCGCCGGAAACAGCGAAACATCTCCGGAGGCTGACGTCCAAGCCGCAGAGCCGGTGCCCGCCCAGCCCTCCACCGTTCTGGTTTTCAAGGATGGCCACCAATCCGATGTGCTGAACTACGCGATCGTCGGCGGCACGCTGTTTGACTTCGCGGAGGGCCGCACCCACAAGATTCAGCTCGCCGATCTCGATCTCAAGGCTACTCAAAAAGCCAACGACGACCGCGGCGTAGACTTCCAGATCCCGCCCGCCCCGATCGGGCAGTAGATTCTTAACCCAAAGTTGTTAACCAGGGGACGCAGTCGAAGCGCCCCTATGGTAATCGCTCTTGGATTTCCCGCTTGACAGCCCTGTTCCGCACAATGGATACTTATGCATTGTACTGCATTTTTATTCATGTCGAAAACAGCCCGTCACAAAGCGATTCTCGACCTGCTCGACGCCGGCCCTGTCGAAAGCCAGGACTCGCTCCAGCACCAGCTGGCACGCAAGGGATTCGACGCGGGCCAGGCCACGCTTTCCCGCGACATCCACGAGCTGAAGCTGGTGAAAGGTCCCGAGGGCTATCGCCGGGCCGATGAAAGCCTGGGCGCGGAAAGTGTTCTGCCCTCGGTGATGCATCTGGTGCACCAGTTCGTGGTCGAAATCCGCGAGGCGCAGAACCTGCTGGTGGTGAAAACGACGGTCGGCAGCGCCCAGCCCGTGGCCGCCGCACTCGACGCCTCCCACTGGCCTGAAGTCATCGGCACCATCGCCGGCGACGATACCGTGCTGGTGATTGCCACCGATTCGAAGAATGCGCATGTGCTCGCTCGACGTATTCGCGAGCTGTCGTAAAAATCAGGTGTCAGATTTTGGTTTTCCTGAGACCTGACACTGGGATCTGAAACCTGAATGGAGTGTTGACGAAATGAGAACTGAGACCATGGCCACGACGAACCTGGCGCCGAAAAACCTGTCCAGGTCGAACCTGTCAAAGCTAATCCCGCCCAACCTGCTGCCCGAGCCATTTGCTCCGCGCGATCTCGTTTCGATCCACGACCTGACTCCCGCCGAAATGCTCTCGCTTTTCAATCTCACTGCGGTGCTCAAGCAGCGTCCAGCGGACTTCCGCGGCGTGCTCGCCGGCAAGCAGATGGTGATGTTCTTCGAGAAGCCCTCGCTCCGCACCCGCATCACGTTCGAAGCCGGCATGGACAGCCTGGGCGGCAGCACTTTCTTCGTCGACCAGACGGCCAGCCGCCTCAATGCCCGCGAGTCGCTCTACGACATCGCCCACAACCTCGAACGCTGGATCGACCTGATCGTGCTGCGCACCTTCAGCCATTCTGTAGTCGAGGAGATGGCCACCTACGCGGACGTTCCCGTCATCAACGCCCTCAGCGAACTCGAACATCCCTGCCAGGCACTCGCCGATTTTTTCACCCTGCAGGAGCATTTCGGCGATCTCAAAAAAATTCATTTCGCTTACGTGGGCGACGGCAACAACATGGCGCACTCGCTGCTGCTGGCGGGCGCTTCGGTGGGCGCGAAAATTTCGATTGCGACGCCGGAACGCTACGGGCTCAATCCCGTAATCGTGACCATGGCAAAAGCCATCGCCGCGGAGACCAAGGCGACCCTCCGCATCCTGACCGACCCGCACAAAGCCGTTGCCGGAGCCGATGCCGTCTACACCGACGCCTGGGCCAGCATGGGACACGAACAGGAAGCGGAAGAACGCGCCGCTATTTTCACCCCCTTCCAGGTGAACGCCGCGCTCATGCAGTTAGCCAAGCCCACCGCGCTCTTTATGCACTGCCTGCCCGCGCATCGTGGACAGGAAGTCACCGACCGGGTCATTGATTCGGTCAACTCGGTCGTTTTCGATCAGGCGGAAAACCGTCTGCACATTCAGAAAGCTATACTCGTATGGCTGTTGGGCGGTGGCGTGGGCCGCTTCCCGGCTGGTCTCCAAGGGAGGAGCGCTCATGCCTGAAAAAATTGTTCTCGCCTACTCCGGCGGTCTCGATACTTCCATCATCATTCCGTGGCTCAAGGAGAACTACGCCTACGAAGTGATTGCCATGGTCGCCGACGTGGGCCAGGGGGATGACGTCGAGGCCGTGGTCAACAAGGCCTACAAAACCGGCGCCAGCAAGGTGGTGGTCGAAGACCTGCGCGAAGAGTTCCTGACCGGCTACGTCTGGCCGGCGCTGAAAGCGGGAGCGGTCTACGAAAACAAATATCTGCTCGGCACTTCGCTGGCTCGTCCCGTGATTGCGAAACATCAGGTCGAAGTCGCGCTACGCGAAGGAGCGTCGGCCGTCAGCCACGGATGTACCGGCAAAGGCAACGACCAGGTCCGCTTCGAGATGGCCTACCAGGCGCTCGCTCCGGAGCTGAAAGTTGTGGCTCCGTGGCGCGAGTGGGACTTGAAATCGCGCGAAGATTGCCTCGATTACGCCGAGAAGCGCGGCATTCCTGTCGCCGCGAGCCGCGAAAAGATCCACAGCCGCGATCGCAATCTCTGGCACCTGAGCCATGAAGGTGGAGAACTAGAAGACGCCGGCAACGCGCCATTTGCCGACACATGGCAAATGACGAAGTCTCCGCAAGAAGCTCCCAACCAGGATGAGCAAGTTGAAATCGGATTCGAAAAGGGCGTGCCTGTATCGGTGGGCGGCCAAGCTCTCGATCCCGTATCGCTGGTCGAGTTGCTGAACGAAATCGGCGGACGCAACGCCGTCGGACGCATCGATCTGGTCGAAAACCGTTTCGTAGGCATCAAGTCGCGGGGCTGCTATGAAACTCCCGCAGGCACGCTGTTGCAGAGTGCTCACGGCGAACTGGAAGCCCTGTGCCTCGATCGCGACGTGTTGCACTTTAAGCAGCACGTAGCCCTCAAGTATGCCGAGCTGGTCTACTTCGGCATGTGGTTCACTCCGCTGCGCGAGGCGCTCGACGCCTTCGTCGACACCACGCAACAGAATGTTACCGGCACGGTCACGCTGTCTCTCTACAAAGGCAATGTCGGCATCGTAAGCCGCAAGTCGGAGTACTCGCTCTACCGCACCGACCTTTCGTCCTTCACCATGGGCGCAAGCTATGATCAAAAAGACGCGGAAGGATTCATTCGTATTCTGGGATTGCCCTCGCGTTGCCGCGCCCAAACGCAGGTGAAAGCAAAGGCAGAAGTGGCACAATAGGGGTCGAACAATCGAGGGCGAACAATGAAGATGTGGTCCGGCCGCTTCCGGCAGCCGCTTGACCCCGAATTTGAAAAATGGCAGCGGTCGTTCCCCTACGATCAACGGCTGCTGCCCTTTGAACTAGCCGCTAGCCGCGCCCACGCCAACGCTCTCGAACACGCGGGAGTGCTCTCTTCCGAAGAGCTTTCTGAAATCGTGAAGGGCCTGGAAGAAATCGCCCGCCGCGCCGAATCTTCGCCAGAATTTCTGAACGATCCCGAAGCTGAAGACGTTCACCACTTCGTAGAGAAGCAACTGGCCGCGCGGATCGGCGCTACGGGCTACAAGCTGCATACCGGACGCAGCCGCAATGAACAGATCGCGACCGACCTGCGCCTCTTCGTACGCCACGGCATCGATGCCCTGCAGACTCTGCTCGCCGACTGGATCGAAGCGATGCTGGCGCGAGCCGAAGCAGCCGCTTCTTTATCAATGCCGGCAGCCATGCCCGCGTACACGCACTTGCAACCGGCGGAACCCGTCCTGGTGGCGCATTGGCTGTTGGCGTATGTAGAAATGTTTCTGCGCGACGCCTCGCGCTTGGCCGATTGCCGCAGGCGCGCGAACCTGTGTCCGCTGGGATCAGGCGCCGTGGCCGGAGCCACGCTCACCATCAATCGTCAAGCCATGGCCGCGGAGCTCGGCTTTGATGGTCCGACCGCAAACAGCATCGATGCCACCAGCGACCGCGATTTCGCCATCGAGTTCGTCGACGCACTCTCGATGCTCGCTCTCCACGTAAGCCGCTGGGCCGAAGAGATGATCCTGTTCTCGACCTCCGCCTACGGATTCGTGGAGTTGCCCGAGCCTTATTCCACCGGCAGCAGCGCCATGCCGCAAAAGAAGAATCCCGACTTGCTGGAGCTGGTGCGCGGCAAATCCGCGCGCGTCATGGGATGCGCCACCACGCTGCAAACTTTGGTGAAAGGATTGCCCCTCGCCTACAACAAAGACTTGCAGGAAACGCAGGAGCCCGTGTTCAATGCCTCCGACACGGTCCTTGGCATGTTGCCGCTGGTGACTGGATTCATGAACACCGTCGAATTCAACGACGCCAAAATGAATCAAGCGGCAAGTTCAGGCTTCATGAATGCGTGGGCCGCCGCCGCATATCTTGTCGAACGCGGAGTGCCTTCGCGCCTGGCTCACGAAGCGGTCGGCAAGGCCGTCGCCTTGGCTGTCGAGCGCGGATGCGATCTGCAAAAACTTCCCCTCGCTGATCTGCAATCAATCCATCCCAGCTTCGATGCCGGTTTCCACTCCTGCCTCGGACTTACCGAGGTGCTGACGCTGCACGATGTTCCGGGAGGCACCGCGCCCCGCCACGTGAAGCGCGCGCTGCAAAATGCACGCGAGCGAGTGGCCACCTTGCGCGCGCAGGAACAACCCACGAACCGCTAACGCAGTTACCGTGCGGCACACAAATGCCACTCATCGCAAAAGCATTATGAGGAGCACCCGTCGTCATCCTCGGCTGCGACTGCCGCGTTCTTCCGGATCTCCGATAATGATCCAGCGCGGGACTCCGCCAACGATCGCCCCGATCAACAGCGCCGCCAGGAACGTGTAGGCTCCTTCAATCCAGAGCAGTTCGGGCGACAGCCGCGACCAAGTCCCGGCCATCAGTGCGGCGAAGGTTGCCAGCCAAAGCGCGCCCGAAACTTCGATGCCGTGCGCCAGCGTGCGCGAGCCCAGCCAGCGCAGCAATCCCGCGACCCCGTAGGCGAAGAGAACGCACGCACCCACGCTCAGCAGATGCGGCGCCATCATTCGTGCCAAGCCGAGCGCATCTGGGCCGCTCAATCCGATCGCCATCGCCCATCGCGGGCGGAACAAGTATTGCGAGTGCCAGGCCATGCCGAGCACCCACGCGGCCGCTCCGGCCAGCAGCACGGGCAGATGCACGATCCTTCGAGTCCGCCACGGAGCATGGTCCACCCCGGCCGCAGGCTTGGCCGCGACCGCATCGGGAATGCACTCCTGCCCGCAATCGGCGCGCTCCGGCCAGCGCGTGCAATCGGCCAACCGCAGTTTCGGAGGGCCGCTCAGCCCACTCCACGCAGCCCGCAATGCGTTAAACCGCACCGACACCGGCGCATGCGTCTCCGGACAATTCACCGTCCGGCCGTCGCGATAGGTGCGGTAAGTCTGTCCGGCCCAAACCGCGGGCAGCAGCAGAATCAGGCAAATCCCAACCAGAAAGAGGAAACAAGCGAAGAGCAACAGCATGACGTGCCTCCTTTCCCGGCACGAAGAACTCGTACCAGGCGGAAGGCGCTACCAGAGGATGGTAGCGATCTCAACGTTAGTTTAGCCGTCGCGCGACCGCCGCGCAGTGAGCGACATCACCGTGCCGCGTGAGCTGTCCGCTGTCAGCCCTCAGCCATCAGCCATCAGGTACCCCCCTGTCATCCTGAGCGGAGCAGGACGATTCGCGAAGCGAAGCGAATCGTTCTGCGGAGTCGAGCCTGCCCTGAGCGAAGCCGAAGGGACCCCTACACCCGTCTCGGCCGCAACAGACGCGTCAGAGAGTTTTCCCCGTGCACACAGGCTTCGCGAAGGTCGCAAGCGGCGGGCTGGATGACTGCTCCCACAGTTGCCGGGTTACTGGGGACGCCACGTCATTTCCACGCGTACGGGAATCTCGTTCTTGACCGGCATCGTCAGCAGGGAGGGCGGGTCGATCCTGAAATCGGAGAGCGTGGCTGGAATGGTCCCGGTGATGTGGGTCTCGCCGCCGCGTGTCTCCAGTTTGAAAGGAACCTGCTTGTACTGGGCGGTCTGGCCGGCGAACTGAATCTCCAGATCGACGTTAAGGGTCCCGGATGTAGCCGAAGATTCGGGCAGGTGGGTCCGTACAGTAACCATGGGAAACTCCGCCCCGCGCGTGACCTGCAACATATGAAGGTCGCGATTGCTGTCGCCAGAATCGAACGATTTTACGGGCACCGCAATCAGGAAATCGCATTGTCCGGCGTGGCAAGTGCCCTTGCCTCGCGCGGCGTGGCTGACGCCCTCGGTCTGATGCAGGGGATGGGAAACATGATAGGTAAGAGTGCACTCCTCGAGAACCCACTGGCCGTCCGCCAGGGCCAGCGTAGGAAGCAGAAGCGCGAGGGCGATCAGGATGTTCTTTTTCATGGGGTCGGCTCAAAACTTAACGGACATCGACAGAAGAGCGGCGCCAAACGCCCCGGCGGTTACGATGGCCACCGGACCATGCGCGGAGGCGATGCCATGAACCTTTTGGCCGTTGCTCTTTTGATCGAAGGCCATGGCTCCGAGGATGGGCGTTAGGATCATTCCTGGGCCATGGATCCAAGCCATCGCTTTATGGAAGCGGATGGGGCCGCGGGTTTCGGTTCCGGGCACTCTCGGCGCGCGAATCGCGTAATACGCGGTGATGGCGTATAAATCTCCGGTCAATCCGCCGAGAGCCACGTGCAGATCGCGCGAGGCGGAACTGGTGTCGCGGCCTCCGGCGCCCAGGGAAGCGACCACGGTGGCAATCAAGGGAAGAGTTGTGATTAGACCCATCCGCTGATGCATCTTCAGCATGTGGGTTCGTTTGTCTAGCAGCGCCTGTTTCGAGGCATCCGATTGAGTTTCAGCGGCCGGGAAACCCAAGTCCTGAAGCGAAGGTTCTGTCCTGCTGCTGGAGGGAGCATTGGGCAGTTCCGCAGGCGGTGCGGCCAAGCCAGCGTTCAGGGTTAAATTGGTACCCGCGGTGAGCGTGGCCGGGGACACTTTTGTGGCGAAGCCATCCGCCGAGACGGAAACTTCGTAATCCCCGGGCAGGAGATTTGGCAGGGTGTAAACCCCGGTTGCATTGGTTTGAGTGTCGGTCGATTGGCCCGTGGCCAAATTCCTGGCGGAGACCCTGGCATTAGGGACCGCTGCTCCCGATGGGCTGGTGACGGTGCCTGACAACGTGGCGTCAGCAGCCTGCGCCCTTAGCGGCTCGGAGATCAACAGAGGGAGTAAAAAAATTCCGAGACAGAGGATTGCGCCTCTTGCTTTCATTGCGCTTTTCTCCCCTCGAGCCGACGGCCCGGGTTGGTCGATATACTACTCTAGGGATGCCGCGGCCAACGCTCGGGGATGTATTGATGGCACGATGAAACAGCTTTTGCGGACTGCCGAGGGTGTAATGGGCGCGAGCCTTCTACGGTGGGCAATGCATCTAAGCAGAAGACCTTATTAACGGAGCATTGCCCTGATTCTTACCCGCGTTCTTTTCTTCGCGTTGTTTCTGTTGGCCATCTACGCCGTCCAGCGCTTCTGGTTCCTGCGGGCGTGGTCGTGGATTGGTTCGTTCTCAAGCGCCAACTGGCGTTTCGGCCTTCATGCCGGACTGATCGCGCTGGCCGCTGCGCTGCTGGCCACGCTGCTCGATCCGCTGCTTGGCCATGGAGTCTCGCGCCTCAGCCTGGGCGGTTTCAACCTTGGTAAATCGTTCACCACTTTTACCCGCTTGTGGATGATCGCTTCCTTTTTTGGATTCCTGGCGATTGCATCGGTGGGAGCGATCGAGTGGGTCACCAACGTCGCTGCGCGGCTTTTGCATCACTCTGGGTCGGTTGCGGGCGGGGTCAGCCCCTCGCGACGGGCATTTTTTCAGTACGCGGCCGTGCTAGCTGGAGGCTTTCCCTTTCTAGCCGCTACTTATGGATTTGCCGCCGGGCGCTTGCGCTACAAGATCGAGCGCGTCGATGTGCCCATCGCAAATCTCCCTCCGGAGCTCGACGGCCTGCGCATAGCACAGCTGAGCGACATCCACATTGGCGACTACATGCCTCCGCATGAGATTGCTCGCGCCGTCGACATGGCAAACTCGCTCGACCCCGACATTTCCTTTGTTACGGGAGACTTCGTCAGCGGCGAAGGCGATCCCCTCGACATCTGCATTACCGAGTTGAGCCGACTGCGCGCTCCATTGGGCGTCTGGGGATGCAATGGCAATCACGAAATTTATGCCGGCGTGGAAGATGAGGCGGAACGCCTGTTCCGCGAAAAGGGAATGCGGCTGCTGCGCGCCCAAAGCGAAGTCATCGAGCACAACGGAGCCCGCTTCAATTTGCTGGGCGTCGATTACCAGCGCGACCACATGACCAGTAATTCCGCCGAGCGCACCGGCCCCATGCTGCAGGAGATCGAACACCTCATCCGCCGCGACATGCCGAATATTCTGCTCTCGCACAATCCGAATTCGTTTCACCGCGCGGCGGAGCTGGGAATTGAGCTGAGTCTTGCCGGGCACACGCATGGCGGACAGGTGAAGTTTGAGATTGTCGAGCATAGCCTCAGCCCGGCGCGGCTGATCTCGCCATTTGTGGCGGGACTTTATCGCCTGCCAATTCCAGTTTCAGTTCCAGTTCCAGTTCCGGTTCCAAAGACTGGCGGCGTCGTGTCCGGGAGCAACGGATTGCAGAAGGCCGCGCTCTATGTGAATCGCGGCCTCGGGACATTTGGATTTCCGGTGCGGATTGGCGTGCCTCCGGAGATCACGCTGCTGACGCTGCGCAGAGCATGAGAGTTGAGCCTAGAAAGCCAATGGTGACACCCCCAGCTCGAGCCCAAACGTGGTATAATTCTCCAGTAAAACCACCCAGATAAGCACCTGTAAATGCAGGCACTTAGAAGCATTTTCGGGACCGAGCGGGCGGGGCTTCGCCCCGCGCGACCGACGAGGGCGTCTGCCCCTACGTTAGGACTGGAAATGGCGCGCTTTTACTGAGAACTGACAACTGAGAACCGAGAACTGACTTTCATGGCTGACGATCCCCAAAATCCAGAACTTCCTTTAACTCCTCCTCCTGGCGGCGACGGTCCGACTGGACCGGGCGCGCTCAACATGCAGCCCGTTAACATTGAAGAGGAGATGAAGCGGTCGTATCTCGACTATTCCTTGTCGGTGATCATCGGCCGCGCGTTGCCCGACGTACGCGACGGATTGAAGCCGGTGCATCGCCGCATTCTCTACACCATGCAGCAGATGGGTCTTCGCCCCGGCGGTGCCACGCGCAAGTGCGCTCGCATCGTCGGCGAAGTGATGGGCAAGTATCATCCGCACGGCAACCTTGCCGTGTACGACGCCTTGGTGCGACTGGCGCAGCCGTTTGCCATGCGCGCTCCGCTGGTCGATGGCCAGGGAAACTTTGGCTCGGTCGATGGTGATCCTCCCGCGGCCGATCGTTATACCGAGGCCCGGTTGACGCGGGTTTCAACCGCGCTGCTCGAAGATCTGGACAAGGAAGCAGTCGATTTTTATCCCAACTACGATGGCACGGAAACGCAGCCCGCAGTTCTGCCGGCGCGTTTTCCCAACTTACTGGTCAACGGTTCCGACGGCATTGCCGTCGGCATGGCGACCAAGATCCCGCCGCACAACCTGACCGAGATTGTCGATGCCACGATCACGCTAGTGAATAATCCCGCTGCGCAGTTGCCGGAGATTTTGAAGTTTGTGCAGGGACCAGATTTTCCGACGGCGGCCATCATTCACGGGCGCGCCGGAATCTTCGAGGCTTATCGCACCGGCCGCGGACGTTTCATGATGCGGGCACGCGCCGCCATCGAGAACATTAACAAAGACAGGCAAGCGATCATCGTTACCGAAATTCCCTATCAGGTGAATAAGGCGCGGCTGATCGAGCGCATTGCCGATCTCGTCAACGACAAAACTATCGACGACATTTCCGACATTCGCGACGAAAGCGATCGCGACGGCATGCGCATCGTGATCGAACTCAAGCGTGGAGCCGAACCGCAGATCGTGTTGAACCAACTCTTCAAGCACACCTCGATGCAGGAAGGCTTCAGCATGATTCTGCTGGCCGTGGTCAACGGACAGCCGAAGGAAATGGGGCTGATCCAGGCGATCAAACACTTCATCGACCATCGCGTCGATGTGGTGCGCCGCCGCACTTCGTATTTGCTGGCTAAGGCGCGCGATCGCGAACACATTCTGGAAGGCTACCTCACCGCGCTCGATCACCTCGATAACGTGATCGCGATTATTCGCGGCAGCGCGAACCGCGCCGATGCTCGCGAAAACTTAGTCGCGTATTTCGGCGGCAAGAAGATTGACATCAACACCACGGGTCGCGCTCCCAAGCTTGATGCTGAAAAACCTTTTACCTCGAAGCAAGCGGATGCGATTCTCGAGCTGCAACTGCATCGCCTGACCAAGCTTTCCATCGACGAAATTGCGAACGAATTGAAGTCAGTGCGCGAGGCCATCGCCGAGTACGAATCGATTCTGGCCTCCGAACCGAAATTGCGCAAAGTCATCATCAAGGAACTGGAAGAGGTCAAGAAACTGTACGGCGATGCGCGTCGCACCGTGATCGAAGACGAAGCCGCGGAAATCATGCTGGAAGACCTGATCGCCGACGAGCAAGTCGCGGTCACGGTCAGCCACTCTGGCTACATGAAACGCACTCCGATTTCGACCTACCGCATGCAGCGCCGCGGCGGCACCGGACGCACCGGCATGAAGACGCGCGACGAGGATTTTGTCGAGCATCTATTCATCGACTCGACCCACGCCTACATGCTGATCTTCACCAACACGGGACGCGTCTACTGGCTGAAGGTGTATGAGATTCCCGACGTGGGCGCCGCCGGCAAGGGCAAGCATATCGGCAACCTCGTCGGATTGCAGCCGGGAGAAACCGTGCGCACCATGCTCGCCGTACGCGACTTGGAAGAAGAAAACCGCTACGTCTTCTTTGTAACCCACAACGGCACGGTGAAGAAGACCGAAGTGAAAGACTTCTCGCACGTGATGTCGCGCGGCATCATCGCCATCAATATCGAACCGGGCGATGAACTGGTAGCGGCCTCGCTGACCGATGGCAACCAGGTCGTTTTCCTCGCCTCCCATGATGGGCAGGCGATTCGCTTCGACGAGAACGACGTTCGCCCCATGGGCCGCAACGCCACCGGCGTGCGCGGCATGAACCTCGCCGAGAAAGATTACATCGTCGGCATGGCGACCACGCTCAAGCCCGAGGTTCAAGCGGTGGCGAAAGAAGGGGAAGTAGCTCCCGAGGTCGCCGACCTGGTTCCGGAGAAAGGCTCGCTCATTCTTTCTGTCACCGAGAACGGCTACGGCAAGCGCACTCCCGCCGACGAGTATCGCCTCACCAACCGCGGCGGCAAAGGCGTGATCAACGTCAAGACCACGGCGCGCAACGGCAAAGTCGTGAGCATCTCGCAGGTAACGGAGAAATCCGAAGTGATGCTGATCAGCCAATACGGCAAGATCATCCGCATCGAATCAAAGTTCATCCGCGAATCAGGACGCTCAGCGCAGGGAGTGCGGCTGCTCAACGTGGAGCCGGGAGACCGCGTAGCGGCGGCGGTGGTGATTCCTCCGGAAGAACCGAATGGGAATGGGGGGCTGATTCAGTAGGTTAGACCCTCCCCTTTGCGGCTGTCCAAATGGATGCTAGTATTTGCGCCATAAGAAGTGGAGGTGCCAAGGCATGGGCGCGGAGCTTGAATACTACAAGGAGCAACTTGAACACGGCAGACACATTGAGGTGCAACGGTCGACGGTCGCGGGTCTGGCAACAACCATCTCGGGTGTGATCATCGGCGAGTTACTCAAGGGACCCTTGACGCGCGACCAGCTCCCTTATACGGTTACCTTATCTGTTGTGGGACTTGTTGCGTTGCTATTGAGTGCCAAGTTATATGAGCGCTTTAGACTGCACAACGAGATAGCCAAACTGGCCCGCAATAAGTTAGACCCTTCTCTTGCGGGCTTTCGGCGGAGGGCTGAGAAGGCTGTCAGAATGAGATACCCGCTCCTCTTTTGGTTACCTCTCCACCATGTTTGGAATTTCTGGTTTGGCGGGCTGAGCGCCCTTGGACTAGTAATGACGATCACAGTGCTTTGTCATTAGCAGGACACTTGTTTGCAATGTAGTTCCGAGATCCGGTGAAGGATGCCGATTCGATATTTGATCTTCGCGATGTTGGTCTTTTGTAGTAGCTCTGCGATAGCAGGTTCAACTGTCACTACCATGCAAAAGGCGGTAGGCTGCCCGGATATCGGCAGTTTTGAGCCCTACTTTGCGCACGAAGTCAAAGAAGGAGTTATTCCGGAAAAAATCCCGTCGAACTGTAAATTCATAGATCCGAATACAAAACTGACTCTGGCCGAGCCTCTCGATGGAAAGGTACAGAAGCTCAACAATAAGCTGCGAAGATTTTTCGTAGTGCAATCCCCATGGGAGAAAGGCCAGCAGCTGTGGGTGCCGAGCTACTTCGTGTCCAAACCCTCCACGCCTTGAGGCTCGACCCTCAGTCTGCAGGTGCTCTTGTTTGGTGGTGTATTTAGTTCGTCCAATTTCCTGTTCCAATCGGCGCCAATGGACCTGCGGACCGCATTTGCTAGGAGGAGTGACCTTTGTTGCACGAGCGGCCTATCACATTCCTCCTCAGCGTAGAACCTCCCAGGTTTAGGCACACAGCTGCCAAAATCGACCATCGCTTTGCATACCTGCTCATCATCCTCCACGACGGCCAAGGGCCCGAAATACAGGTTCCAGAATTCTCCGACGCTCTCGTCCCGCACTTTGCCCTCAGGCAAGGTGGCTATTTTGCCCGCGGAGCCGACAGCTTGGAAGTAAAGCGACAACTGAGTGTCCCATAGCGGACGGCGAAATTCTTTCTCAGAGGTCATACGATATGAGCAGATTGCCCAAATCCCACCAATAGCTAAGCCCAGTAATGTAAGAACCTTGATTCCGATGTCCCAATTGTTATAGCTGCCTTGATCCATGACAGCCCATTATTGTGTTTGCCAGAGCTCTTGGCAAATGGATCAGCGGGCAAGCCGCGGGAATAGCGAATGTCCCCCGCATTACCGCAGTCACTTCTAAATAACCCCGCATTCCGTTACTGTTAACGGTAGTGATACTGTCCCTCCCCATGTGTGCTGGCGCGGTTCGAGACTCTTTGTGAGCGAGCGCTTGTGCACAACAAAAGTGCATAGCGTTGTGACTGACACCGACATCGCAAAAACTGAACCGCCCGCGAAGCAAGTCCCGTACGGCGAACTTCTGAGCCGGCCGATCCGCGAGCTGGGGCTTACGCTGGCTGGGTCTCCGGTGGAGCGGTTTGTCGAACAGCTTTATCGCGAGCTGGACGCCAAGGGGCTGACGAAGTTTCGTCCGGCTTGTTACTTGACCGATGAGTGGGGATGCCCTTCGGGCGAGCCGATTATCGGGATTCCGTTCTACCTGGCGCATGCGGCGCTGGCGCAACTGGAAAAAGAAACGCATGACCTCGAAGACGCGAGAGAAATCATGATGTACCTGCGGCATGAGGCGGGACACGCGTTCACTTACGCTTACAAGCTGCACAATAAGCCGGAGTGGAAGCAGATCTTTGGCCCGTTCCGGCGGCCTTATCGCGACAACTACCGGCCGGCTCCGTTTTCTCGGGACTATGTACGGCATCTACCGGGGTGGTATGCGCAGAAGCATCCGGATGAAGATTTTGCCGAGACGTTTGCAGTCTGGCTGACGCCACGATCGAACTGGCGCAAGCGCTATCGCGGCTGGGGAGCTCTGGCGAAGTTGCAATACTTGAATCGGCTGGTGCGGAAGGTGGGAAAGAGCGATCCTCCGCGGCGGCGCGGCCAGAGCGATCTTACAGTCGATGAGATGGAAACTACGGTCGCGGATTTCTACCATTTGCAGCAGGCGGCGCGCGAGGAAGTCGCGGTGACGGAGCTCACGCCGGATTCGGACTTGCGCGATATTTTTCCGGTGTCGAAGCGGCGGAAGGCAGCGCAACCCGCGCATGAATTTCTGCATCAGCATCGCAAGGCGGTAATTGACAAAGTGGCGCAGTGGACTGGGGCGCAGCGTCCGCTGATTAAGACCTTGGTGGATACGATTGAGAAGCGCGCCGGGGAACTCGATCTGCGCGCCGACAAAACCCGCAGCGCCGAGCATCTGGCGGAAGTCACGGCCTATGTCACGGCGCTGGTAATGACTTATGTGACGAAGGGAAAGTTTATTCAGCCGTGAAAACAAGGTGTCAGGTGCCAGGTCTCAGGTGTCAGGAAAACCGTTCGGTCCAATCGGTTGAGGACTTTCCTGATACCTGCAACCTGAGACCTGAGACCTCGCGGCAATCGCAAATGATTTTCGAGGAGCGAGAATGATCGGATCAAAACTTAAGATCGCGCTGCTTTACGACTTGTGGAACGAAGATCCGGCGGCGGCTACGGAAGAGACGGCGGCGGCACCGATCCGCAAACCGCGCAAGAAAGTGAAGAACGTAAAAAAAGCCAAAACCGATCGCGAGGAAATTTTCGAAGCTCTACAGAAGTTGGGGCACGAGCCCTCCTACTTCGAACTCGACGGGCGGCCGCAGTCACTGCATTCGCTATCGCGCTGCGATGCTGACCTGCTTTTCAACCTGACCGAGTCTTTCGATGGCGACGATACCAAGGAAATGAACGTGGTCGCTTATGTCGACCTGTTGGGATTGCGCTATACGGGCGCGGGTCCGCACGCGATCATTCTGGCGCAGGACAAAGCGATTGCCAAAAAGATTTTCGCGTTTCATGGCATCAAGACTCCGTTTTTTGCCACCGCTTATCGCGGACGCATTGAACATGCGCACGACATTTCCTTTCCGCTCATTGTTAAACCTTCCTGGGAGGATGGATCGATCGGCATCGATGCCGGCGCGGTCGTGAAAAACGTCAAGGAGATGATGGAGCGAGTCCAGTATATTCAGGATGAATTCGACTCTCCCGCGCTGATCGAGGAGTACATCGAAGGGCGCGAGATTTACGCGGGGATTCTGGGCAGCTACGAACGGGCGCAGGTTTTGCCGCTGGTCGAACTCGACCTGTCACGCTTGCCGGAAGGCACTCCCAAGATTGCCAGCTACGATGTTAAGTTCGAGAAAAACACCGAAGCTTACAAGCTGACGAAGTCGGCGATTGCGGAAAATCTGGACGAAGAGACGGTGAAGCGCCTCGAAGATACCGCGCTGGCCGCGTACCGAGCGCTGAAGCTACGCGACTATGGACGCATCGACATGCGGCTTGCTCCGAACGGCGACGTTTACGTGATCGAGGCGAATCCGAATCCCTGGCTGGCGAGCCGGCAGGAATTTGCCATGGCGGCGCGCGCGTCGGGACTCTCTTACAACGAGACGATCGAGTCGATTGTTGATTTGGCGATGAGCCGCTACCTGAATGCGAACCTGTTGACGAAGGCGGCAGGGATGCACTAGCGTCGCGCACCGATTCGCGGCAGAAAATCCGAACTTTGGAACCAAGCCAACCATCCATCCGATAGCTTCTAGTGTAGAATCTGGAAGTCGAACCCCACGCTGTCCGCTCGACAGCGAATTCCATCGGGACGTAGCGCAGCCTGGTAGCGCACTTGCTTGGGGTGCAAGGGGTCGCGAGTTCAAATCTCGCCGTCCCGACCATTTCCTTCGTTTCACGCCAGCGGGCTTCGAGGCCATTCTTTTGTGACTCCTGCCCTTGCATTTTTTTGCCATTTGGAGCACCTTTTCACGGGGAAAGGAAAGGCCCTGAAATCATGATCCATGTCCTCGTCCACCACGAAGTTGCCGATTTTTTAGCTTGGAAAGCGGCGTTCGACTCCAACCTCGACTGGCGGCGCAAGCACGGCGAGCGCAGTTGCCGGATTTATCGCAGCGCCGGAAGTGTCAACAGCCTTACTCTTTGGTTCGAATGGGAGAGCCTGGAAACGGCGCGCGCCTTCATGGCGTCCGACGAACTGAAAACCAAAATGGCGGGCGCAGGAGTAAAAGGCGCGCCGCACGTCGACTTCCTGACCGAGGTACACAGCGTCCGGCGCAGCGCGGCCGACTGAGGCGACTGCAGGGCGCGGGCTGATCTGCTGCCTGGTTGGCAGGCTCGTGCTTAATCCGAAACCGTTTTCCAGCGGTTCGCATCCAATTGGGGTCGAACCCGGAAAACGGGACCGGAAGCGGATACCTCCGTTTTGGCTTTTCCTCCTCTTCTGACTTGTCCCCAAAATCTAAGTCTCAGGAGAACCTCATGCCCAAGAAGCCCAGCTCCAGCAATTCGCACAAAGCCTCAGCGCAACCTCGATTTCATCAGAAAGCTCGTGAACTCCAGGCCTTTGGCACGGTGACCAGCATGTTGCCGTTGCAATTGGAAGAGCCAGTCCGTCTGGAAATGACCGAGCAACTCAACCAGCTGTTAGCCGACACCATCACGCTTCGGGATCTGTACAAGAAGTCTCATTGGCAAGTATCGGGAGCCACGTTCTATCAACTTCATCTTCTGTTCGACAAGCACTATGGAGAACAGAACGAAATCGTCGACACGATTGCCGAACGGATTCAGCTTCTCGGTGGAGTCAGCATTGCAATGGCAGCCGACGTCGCCGAGTCGACCCGAATTCCGCGCCCGCCCAAGGGACGGGAAGAGGTTCCAGTGCAACTGTCGCGGTTGCTGGATGCGCACGAGATCGTCATCACCCATTGCCGCGAACTGGCGGAACGTTCCACCAAGATCGGCGACGCCGGCACCAACGATCTGGTGGTGAGCGATGTGCTCCGTACGAACGAATTGCAAGTTTGGTTTCTCAGCGAGCACCTGGTTGAGGCGCCATTGGTTGAAGCCGAACCGCTGGAGGAATCGGCGTAGGAAGCTTCGCTGATTTGTTATCCCGGCTGTTTTGTTGTCTCGGCTGGCTTTGTCATCCCGATTGATCTTGTCATCTCGAGCGAAGCGAGGGATCTGCATTTCCCCGTTGGACTGCAGATCCCTCGCTCCGCTCGGGATGACAATTTGTGAAGGCTTTTGCTCGGGACATCGCTCGTCACCACCACCGCGAACTAGTGGCGGGCGGAAAGAATGTGCAGGATCTGCTGCAGTTCGTTTCGCAAATGCGCCACGCTTACGCCTGGAGTCATCGGAAACGGCAACGCGCTCTGGGTGCGATCGGACTTGGTTTCCTCCCGCAACTGGAGGCGAGCGCCGGCGATGGTGAAGCCGTCTTCATAAAGCAGCTTCTTGATCTTCACCACCGATTCCACATCGCGTTTGCGATACATGCGCTGGCCGGTGCTGCTCTTTACCGGCTTGAGCTGCGGAAATTCGGTTTCCCAGAAGCGCAGGACGTAGGCGGGCAGACGGCACAGGGCAGCCACTTCCCCAATGCGGAAATAGAGCTTGTCCGGAATAACAATTTCGGGGTTGCGGGCTGCTTTCTTCGGGACTTTCCTGCGGAGGCTCATGAGCCGCTTGCCAACTCCTGTATAGCGTTTCTAGCATGAGCCGCGCCGCAGGACAACCCCCAAAAGTACGGACGGAGGGCCGTCGCTGGTCGCTAGTCGTTAGTCGTTAGTCGTTGGCATTCTGGAATTTCGCGGAGTTGGCGGAAGCCCCAATCGGCAACGGCGCGCGAACGACTAACGACCAACCACTACCGGCCAGCAACGCCACCAACGGAAAAGCCTCTCAAGAGGTGCTTCTCCTGAGAGGCTTGGGGAATTTGTTAACGAGCATCGGTCCGCTTAGTGTTTCTTTTTCTTGGCGGCTTTCTTCTTGGTTGCCATGAAGTGTTTTCCTCCGTTTGAACGATTTGTTCTCCCAAGGTTCTCGACAGGGCACCTTGATGCCCGGGCTACTCAACTTCTAGTATGAGCAGCTGTCCTACCACAAGATATTGCCATGTGAATGTGATTTGTCAATGAAAATATCGCGTCGGGAAGCGATTTGGTGAAGGACGTGCCTCGGCGGGTCGGGCGCGCACACGCAGAAATTCTTCCCACGCGCTCGAGTCGTGCCGCGTTCAACCGGTGAAGACGCTCTGGCTATGCGATAATTTCAGTAGAAAATCTATGTCAGAACACACAGTCTTCTGCGCAAAACTGCAAAAGGAATTGCCTGGGCTGCCGGAGCTTCCCTTCGACAGCGAGTTGGGAAAAAAGATTTACGATAACATTTCGCAACAGGCGTGGGGCCAGTGGATGGAACACTGCAAGATGTTGCTGAACGAATATCGCCTGAACCCGGCGCGCAAGCAGGATCAGGAAGTGATCGTGCAACAGATGGAGCAGTTTTTCTTCGGGGAGGGCGCGGCGCGCCCGGCCGAGTACGTTCCGCCGACGCACTAGGTTGGCAAATGAGCGGCGGGGCGCGGCCCTTCGGACCATCTGCCCTGTTTTCTGGCAGGTTACCTTTGGGTTACATCGCATCCCCTGGCCGTTGCTAATTCATCAACTCGTAACACTTTCCCGCGACAATAGAAGTTGTGGCGCCGACCGTTTACGACACGCTGATCCTCTCGGATCTGCATCTCGGCGCGGACATGAGCCGCGCGCGCGAGGCGTTGCGCGTTCTGCGCGAAACGCAATATCGGCGGCTGATTCTTCTGGGCGACATCTTTGCCGACCTCAATTTCGGACGCCTGAAGAAAGAGCATTGGAAATTTCTCGGCTTCATTCGCAAGCTCTCCAATCCCAAGCGCAACGTCGAAGTGGTCTGGGTCGAAGGCAATCATGACCACGGACTGGCGCCGATTATGTCCCATTTGGTGGGCGTCCGCGTGTACCAGGAATATCAATGGGAATATCAGGGGCTGCGCCACATCGCGGTGCACGGTCACCAGTTCGACGGCTTCGTGGTGAGCAATGTGCGCGTCAGCTACTACATTGGGACGTTGCTATATTTGCAATTGCAGAAGTGGGATTCGAAAAACAAAACCCTGACCCGCTTCCTCGACCGGCTCAACACGCGCTGGCTGCGCTTGTCGCCGAAAGTAGCCGAAGGCGCCCTGGCTCATGCTCGTCATCATCACGCCGCGCGCATCTTCTGCGGCCATACGCACGCGGCCCTGCACCAGCCCGATCACGAGCACGGCATCGATTATTACAACTGCGGAGCTTGGATTGACGCGCATTCGACCTATATCACGGTCGGCGAGCATGGAGTCGAGATCCATGAATATGTCGAACAGGCCGAAGATCAACATCCTGCCGAAGCGAATCGGGCGGATGCCGCATTCGGCGACGAAGCCGAACTGCTCGAAGATGGTGAATACGAGGGCGTGGCTACCTGACCGAGATTCCGGCGACCGGGCAATATTTTTGAAACTCTAAGAAAATTTGTTTGCCACCAACGAGGCAGCGTAAATCTTGCGCAAACTGACCATCGTTTTCCACCACGCCGGCGGCGGACATCAAAGTGCCGCGGATGCACTCAAAGCCACGCTGTCTTCCCAACCGCATCCCTGGGATATCACTCTTCTCGACATCCAGGAACTGCTTGATCCCCTCGACCTGATTCGTCGCGCTACCGGTCTGCGTATTCAGGACACCTACAATCTGATTCTCCGCAAAGGCTGGACGCGCTTTTCGCGCCAGCTGCTGATCGCTCTGCAGACGACCATCCGCGTCTACCATTCCCCGATTGTGAAACTGCTGCGAACTTATTGGGCGGACCATCCGGCGGACCTGGTGCTCTCCGTGATTCCGCACTTCAATCGGGAAATCGCCGAGAGCCTTCGCCCTGATCGCAGCGGAGTGGCCCGGCCTCCGTTTGTCACTTTGATTACCGATCTGGCGGATTTCCCGCCACGCTTCTGGATTGAGCGCGAGTCGGAATACATCATCGCCGGCACCGAACGCGCGCGGCAGCAGGCCTTGACCATCGGCCTTCCTGACGACCATATTTTCCGCACATCGGGAATGATTCTGAAGCCACGTTTCTACGAGAAGATCAGCGTCGATCGCGTGGCCGAAGGAAAAAAACTGGGTCTGGAACCCGAATGCCCGACCGGCATCGTGTTGTTCGGCGGGTATGGATCGCAGGTAATGCTTGACATCACCAAAAAGCTCAACGAGGCGGGCGCCGCCGTGCAGTTAATTCTGATTTGCGGCCATAACCAGAAGCTGGCCGCTGAGCTCAAGAACTTGAAGACCACAAAGCCCGTCGCGGTAGTTGGATTCGCTCAGAATGTGGAGTACTACATGGCCTTGTCTGACTTCTTTATCGGGAAACCAGGACCCGGATCGATCAGCGAGGCGCTGCAACTGCACTTGCCGGTCATCGTGGAGTGCAATTCCAAAACGCTGCCGCAGGAGCGCTACAACGCCGAATGGGTAACGGAAAAAGGCTATGGGATTGTCGTCCCGACCTTCAAACAAATTGCGCCTGCCGTGCAACGCTTGCTCGACAGCGCCACGTTTGAGGAATTCCGACGAAAGACCGGCGAGTATTCGAACCGAGCGCTGTTTGAAGTGCCTGCGATCCTGGAACAATGCGCGGAGCGCTCCGCCGATCGAGCTCAACCCGCAAAGCTAGCTAGTGTCTAATCAGTCAGGCGGTTTGGTAGCGCCGCCGTCCCGGCGGCTGTCCGGCCTGCGTCCACGCCCGCCGAGCAGCCACAAAATCCTCTTTTAGAAATGGAAGGCTATGCCGGTAGAGAAACGGACGCCATTCTGCTTCATCCGCTGAGGGACGGCAATTTTCAAATTGCACCAATACCCTGTAGAGACGCGGCTTGCCGTGTCTGGCGGCGTGGGCAGTTCAGTGGAACATCGCAGCAAAGAATCCGCCGATTCTTCGGAAGAACCCGCGCGCCGGAGGGCGCTTCGCCGATGCTGTTTCCGTGCTCGCCGGTTTCGGCATTGGCTGTGCTGGTGGAGGAAGTGGAGGGGTCACCGCCGGAGTTTCCCGTAGACGAGATTCCAGCGGCAGCGCACGCACATCCTCGACCGGGGCCGGAGCCGGGCCAGTCGCGTGGAATACCAACGGGGCTTCTACCTGCACGTGAATCTCATTCGCGTCCGCCCGGGTTTCAGCGGGAGCAGCCGGCGCCGGTATTCCAGTCGGGGCCGCGCTTTCCGCGTGAGTTATTTCCGCCATCGGAGCTGGGGTAGCGTTTGCGGCCGGGACTGCTTGACGCTGCATGGGCAGATCGTTGGTTCGCAGATCCTGGGTTGGCAGATCCTGGGTTGGCGCGCTGACCGCGCGCAGGGGAGCGTCGCGCGGCGCTGGACATCCGCAGTCTGCTGGCACCGCCGTATCCACATGATCGAGTTGACCCGAGCGAAACACGAGTTGGTCCGTGGCCTTGACTTGATAGGTACGATCGCCGAGCAATTCCGAAACAATCGCGGCCGCCGTATTGCCGGGCAATGCGCGCACGCAGGTGTTTCCCAGATTGTCGGCGCTGATGGCATAGTGAAATTCGCCCGGCCCGACCAGTAGAATGCGGAAGTCGGGCGTCATTACTGAATCCGACGAGGCGTCGAGAACGAAGTGCGCTTCCAGCGCGCCGGTGTTCATGGCGAGCATCAAGTTATGCCGGTTCTGCGACGGCGTTATTGATACCGTGGTTCCTGGGCAAACATGCACTTCGCCGCCACTCGACAGGTTGAGCACGGCGGTGTCGGGACCGGCTGTAATCGTAGAACCCAATCCTCCTTCCTTTCCGGCCAGCGTCAGCGGGCCGGCCGCGCGCACGGCGGTGACCACCGGCTTCGGCCCGGGCGTCAGGCTGGGAACTGCCAGGGGCTCAAACGGAGAACCAGAATTCTTTGCCTGGCCGCTTTTCCCGAGATGCACGACCAGCCGGTTTCCCGCGGCATCCCATGTGTAAGCGCGCGGCGCGAGCAGATCGACGACGACCCGCGCTACCGGCGGATTTTCCTGGAACTGGTCGGCGCGCAGCGTGCTGATCTGATCGGCTTGCACGCTGATGCGCTTCCTCTGCGTGTCCAGGCGCGCGTTCGGCAGATCGATCACCAGGCGCTCTGGGTCGCTGATCGCCTGGATGGACGGGACCAGCGGCCTGGTCGAGAGAATTTCAACCGCCTGGCCATCTTTTTCCTGCACAATTCTAAAGCTCTTAATGACGGCGACCTTGCTTGCGGAAGTCTTACTCGCACCAGAGGAAGAGGCCGCAGCGGAGGCCGTCTTTGCTCCCGTACCAGTAGATGGTGCGGCAGGCGGAGCAGCAGACGTCTGGGAATGAAGCGGCGCTGGCCATGCGAACACTCCGAGGGCAAAAGCGGCGCACCAATACGCCCGCACGTTGCAACCCTTCCGCGGTTGCGGGAACCGAAGATGCGTTCGGGAATCTTTCACGGACGGCGCTCGAGTGTTACTGCAAACATACCACTCGGAGGTCGCGGGAAGAAAGATGAGCAACCAACCAACGCGATGGGATACGAGGATTACACGTCGGCCAGAAAGTCATATTCATCAATCACGGCGGCCACAGCCAACTTGTTGGCTGGAGAACCGCCTTCAACCCGGACTACTCGGCCCTTGCAGCGCACCCGGATGCTTTCTGTCAGCGTGATCTCCGGGGGCAGGGTGAGAGTGAAGTCAATCGGGGAGCCAGCCTGGATGGCAGAATCGACGTAGAAGCAAATTCCGCGCGCGCTCACGTCACGGGTCTGCGCCGCGTGCTCCTCGCCATTGTCACCGTAACGGACACTTACCGGGAGACGAAGCGCGAATCGCCGCACGGTCCGCTTGTCATTGTCCTGGACCCGGTCATGGTCTGGTTGCGTTTCCGCCATTGAATGCCCTCAAGAGCAAGGTTGCAAAGTTTCAAAGAGCTTGTCGGAATTGCCTGTAAGCATGGCAATTCGTGACCCGACTGTCAAGCAGCAAGGTTGCGAAATTCAAGGTTGCAAAGTTGCAAGGACTATCGAGTTTCGGATCAACTCTTCATTGAAACCTTGAAACTCTGAAACCTTGAAACCTGGCCTTTGATCCGCCCCTGCAGCGTCTACAATAGTTCTGTGGTCTTCGTCCTCGACAACTACGATTCGTTCACGTACAACCTGGTCCAGTATCTCGGCGAACTGGGCGCTAGGGTTGAGGTTCGCCGCAACGACGAGGTGACCCTCGGCGAGATCGAGGCCATGCAACCGGAACGCATCGTGGTTTCTCCCGGACCCTGCACGCCGCAGGACGCCGGCATCAGCATCGAACTGATTCGCCATTTCGCGGGCAAGGTGCCGTTGCTCGGCGTCTGCCTTGGACACCAGGCGATTGGCGCGGCCTTCGGCGGACAGGTGGTGCGCGCGAAGAACCTGATGCATGGGAAGACCAGCCAGGTAGAGCACGATGGCAAGACCATCTTCCGTGGCCTCGCTTCGCCGATGACCGCGACTCGCTATCACTCGCTGATTGTTTCCGAGGAAGAACTCCCGCGCGATCTGGAAGTCAGCGCCTGGACGCGCGATCGCGACGGCACCAGGGTCATCATGGGGCTGCGGCATCGGAAGTTTCCCGTTGAGGGCGTGCAGTTTCATCCCGAGAGCGTGCTGACGGACGAGGGGAAAAAACTGGTGGCGAATTTCCTGCGGGGTTGATGCTGCCGGTCGCATAACCCGCTGAGAAGCTTCAGCCTGTGCGATGTCACAAAGGCGTGTGATCCCAAGCACGACAAGGCGAGACGCGTTTCCTCTAGTATTTCCCGAAGGAAGGAATCAACATCATGAGTCTAAGTCAGCTTGCCCGGTCCATCCGGGAGTCGGCGACTCTCAAGCTGAATGAAACGGCGGCTCTGCTGCGCGACAAGGGCGAGCCCATCATTCACCTGGGAGGCGGAGAACCCAAGAGCAAGGCACCCATGGATGCCGTGATCAATTGCGCGGCTCTGCTGAATACGGGAGAAATCCGGTACACAGCGCCCGACGGCATTCCCGCACTGAAGAAAGCCATCGTGCGCTATACCGAAGAGCACTATAAAAAGATCGTGTCGGCCGGCAACGTGATCGTCTCGGGCGGCGCCAAGCAGTCGCTGATGGTACTGCTGCACGCCATCCTCGATCCCAAGGAAGAGGTGATTTTCCCCGCTCCCTACTGGGTCAGCTATCCGGAGATGGTGAAGCTCGCGGGCGGAGTTCCCGTGCCGGTAACGGCAGAGGATGGAACATTTTTCCCGACCGTCAAAGAAATGGCGGACGCATGCGGCTCCTACACCAAGGCCATCATTCTAAACAGTCCGAACAATCCTTCGGGCGCCGTGTACTCGAAAGATTTCGTGCAGGAGATGGTGGAGTTTTGCGAGAAGAAGAGCATTTATCTGATTCTCGACGACATCTACAACCGCCTGGTATTCGACGGCAAGACCGCACCGAACGGCTACGACTTCATGAAGTCGTCGTTCGAGCAATCGAAGGTAGTGGTGATCAACGGCGTATCGAAGATGTATGCCATGACCGGTTTCCGCATCGGCTGGGCGATCGCCAATCAACCGCTGATCGAGGCCATGGCAACCATTCAGTCGCAGCAGACCTCGGGTCCATCTTCCCCAGGGCAGTGGGCGGCGGTGGGCGCGCTCAACGGCGTGCAATCGTCGGTCGACAGCTTGCGAATCACGCTCGAGAACAACCGCAACGTGATGCTGGAACGTCTGCACGCTTTCGACGGCATAAAAGTGCACAAGCCGGAAGGCACCTTTTATTGCTTCCCGGATTTCAGCGCTTACATGAAAGATTCGCAGAAACTCTCCAATCTCCTGCTGGAGAAAGTGCGGGTGGTCACGGTACCGGGCAAGGAATTCGGCTTCGAGGGGCACCTGCGGCTGAGCTACTGCGGCACCATCCGCGATATCACCGAGGGTCTGGATCGCATCAAGTGGGCGCTTGATCCGAATTCCTCCAACGAGCTCTACCTCGGCGACCGCAAACTGGTGAGGGATTGGCAATGAACATCTACCTCGACGTGCAATCTCCCGCAGTCAAAGAGGCAGGAAAACTGGCCAGCGCCTACGGCCTCGCCAATCATGGACTGGTGAATCTGCGGCGCACCTACTGGAATCTGCCGACTCCAGCGCTTTATGAGGAGAGCATTTTCCGCTCCGAAGGCAGTCTTTCGCACCTGGGGCCGCTGGTGGTGGACACCGGCAAGCACACAGCGCGGGCTGCGGCCGACAAATTCGTGGTACGCGAACAATCCACCGAGGAGAAAATCTGGTGGGGCCAGTACAACCGCCCCGTGACCAGCGAAAATTTCAGCGCGCTGCTGTCACGCCTGCAGGGCTACTTGCAGGGTCGCGATGTTTTCGTGCAGGACTGCTACGCGGGCGCCGATCCGGAGTACAGCCTGCCCGTTCGCATCATCACGCAAAAGGCCTGGCACAGCTTGTTTGCCCGCACCATGTTCCTCAAGATCCGGGGTGAAGATGCGCTGCGGCATCACCTGCCCGAATTCACGGTGATTGCGGCGCCCTCGTTCAAGGCCTCGCCCATGGTCGACGGCACACGCTCGGAAACATTCATCATCATCAATTTTCGGGAACGGCTGGCCATCATCGGCGGCACCAGCTATGCGGGCGAAATTAAGAAGACCATCTTTACAGTGTTGAATTACCTGTTGCCGCTGCAGGGCGTGCTTTCCATGCACTGCTCGGCCAACGTTGGCATCGACGGCGATGCCGCAATTTTCTTTGGCCTTTCGGGCACCGGCAAAACCACGCTTTCCGCCGACCCCAAGCGCCTCCTGATTGGCGACGACGAACATGGCTGGAGCGACAACGGAGTGTTCAACTTCGAAGATGGCTGCTATGCCAAGGTGATCCGTCTTTCACCCGACGCCGAGCCGCAGATTTACGCTTGTACGCGCCAGTTCGGCACCGTGCTCGAAAACGTCGTCTTCGACCCGGTCTCCCGTCATCTGGATTTGAACGACTACACCCTCACGGAGAACACGCGCGCCGCGTATCCTCTTTCCTACATCGCGAATCATCTGCCGGAAAAGCGCGCCGGGCATCCGCGCAACGTAATTTTTCTTACCTGCGATGCCTCGGGCGTAATGCCGCCCATCTCCAAACTCAACCCGGATCAGGCCATCTACCATTTCGTTTCCGGCTACACCAGCAAGATCGCCGGCACCGAGATCGGACTGGGCGTGGAGCCCGAGATGACTTTCAGCACCTGCTTTGGCGGCCCCTTCATGGTGCATCACCCGCTGGCCTATGCCGAACTGCTGAAGAAAAAGATCCAGAAGCACGGCTCGAACGTGTGGCTGGTAAATACGGGCTGGACGGGCGGACCGTTTGGCGTCGGCAAACGCATCAGCATCCATCACACTCGCGCCCTGCTCAACGCCGCGCTCAGCGGCTCTCTGCTCAAGGTGGCGTACAGAACGGATCCGGTCTTTGGCTTCGAGGTGCCCCTCGAATGCGAGGAAGTGCCGTCGAAGATCCTCGATCCAGCGAATACCTGGCCAAGCCGGGACGAGTATTTTCACAAATACGATGCGCTCGCGGCCCGCTTCATCGAGAACTTTAAGCTGATGATGGCCGAGTGCCCGGAGCGCATCCTGGAAGCCGGACCCAAGCGTCTCACGACTGCCTCGGTTCGCTGAGAGCGGTTCGCTGCGAAAATGACGCAGAATCCTTGCGGTGGTGGCTCGGCACCCGCCACCGCACCCCTAGCCGCTCTCCCCGGAAAACCTGCTCGCGCTCGACGAAAAACCTGTGTCACCCTCCCCACACCGCGCCTCTGAAGACACGTAGGCCCGCCTTTTCGCGATACTAACTTCATTTTTTTCAATCGACTAGCTCTGGCTCCCCACTTGCCTTTACTTCCTACGAAGGGCACAGGAGGCAATCATGGAAACGATGCTGCAAGGCCTGGTCATCATCGGCGGTTTAACGTTCTCGCTGGCCACGTCGCTGCTGATCGAAGAACTCATCTTCGGACAAATCGTCCGCGTGGCGTTCGCGCGCCGCCCGGAAAATCCGAACCGCGCAAAAGAGTTGAAGGGAGCACGACCATGACGTTGGTGAAGCTTTTGCTGCTAAGCGCGGGAATCGCAATGTTCGTACTCGCCGCCGGAATTCTCACCTGCGACGCTTACCTGCTCATCTCCGATCAACGCGGACGTTGGAACTTCGATCCTGAGACCGGCACGCCTGGCCCCGCTCACGTGGCTGGCTGGCGAACCCCGGTTGCGCTCGTGATGCTGGCTTGGGCTCCTCTGCTGGTGCTAGCTGGAATGATCTGACGGCGCGGTTTGCGGAGGACTGAGGACTGAGAACTGACAACTGGGAACTGAGAACTTTTGTGAACAGTCCGCTGACAAGCAGGCGCTATAATCAGCGCAATCCACAAATGTGTGCGCGAGAGTTCACTCGAAAGCTCAGCGGTCTGCGGCTAGGTTGGCTGACTTCGTTTTTGCTGGCAACGGCTTTTCTCCCATCCTTGTCATGGTCATGCGCTCTGTCCCTAGGAGACAGCGCTCGCCAAATGGCGGACAAGATCGCTGCTATTTCTGGGCCTGGAGCCTTTGCGCTCCAGGTCGCCAACCGCTCGTCGCTGGATGACAAATCCGTGCGCGAAGTGCGCGGTGCGCTCGAAGCCGAGCTGCGAGTCGCGGGCGTGCACACCGCTAATTCCGAGCCAGCGATGGGTACGATCGAGGTGATTCTCTCCGAGAGCCTGCGCCAATATGTTTGGACGGCCGAGATTGTGGTCGGGTCCGCCGAAAACTCCGGCAAGAAGGTCGTGCTGGTCTCGCTACCGCGATCGCCTACGGGCGCGCCATTCGCCTCCGCATTGCCGATAGTCTTAAGAACAACTCTTCTCCTGGCGCAGGAACGGCCGATGCTCGACGCTGCTCTGGTCGAGATGGGCGGAGGATCTCGCCTCCTCGTCCTCGAACCCAACGCGGTTTCGATCTATCGCCATCCGGCGGCGAACGCTGGCGGGAATTCTGTTGGGAATTCGATCGGGAATCCTATCGGAAGATGGGAACTCGAAGTTTCCCTGCCCATCGCGCACTCGCGCCCTTTTCCCCGCGATTTGCGCGGACGCCTGCTGCTGCGCCGCGATCACCTGTTCGACATCTACCTGCCGGGAACTTTCTGCAAATCGAGCGCCGTAGCGCCACTTACTCTAGCGTGCAACGACAACGACGCCCCCTGGTCCCTAACGCCGGAGGACACGAGCGTACGCGCCTTTTATGCGGCCGCGCGCAACTTCTTCACCGGCGTGCTTTCTCCTGGCATCGGGAAAATCTCCAACGTTCCTTCGTTCTATTCGGCGGCCGCACTGGCGCGGCCGAACTCCACGCTTTGGGTATTTGCCGCCGTGGATGGATCTCTGCATCTGGTGGATGGGATGACGGACCAGGCGGTCCTTGGGGCAAACTCAAAGTGGGGCAGCGAACTGGCCGCGGTTCGCTCCGGTTGCGGTTCGGGAACACAGTTGCTGCTCTCCGAGAGCGGGGATTCCGAGGGCGACGGACTGCGGGCGTTCGAGATTCCCGGTCGCGACCCGGTGCCTGCCAGTTCAGCGGTGGAGTTTGAGGGACGAGGCGCGATCGTTGCGCTCTGGCCGGAGACGAGCGGCAATGGCGCGACGGCAATCGTAAAACGAAATGACACTGGATGGTATGAGGCGTATCGCGTATCGATTTCTTGCGGCAATTAGCCTGCTGGTCGCGGCTGCCAATGCGGCCAGCGCGGCGACGCGCCCGCACTACGGCGGAACTTTGCGCGTGATGCTGCGGTCGGCCCCGGACACGCTTGAACTTCCTTCGAACCCCGCTAACCTCACGCCCGCCCAGTATTGGGACGCTGCCCGCACCCTGTCGCTGATCGGCGACACGCTCGTCAGACTCGACGCGCTAGACCGCTCGCAGCCCGCGCTGGCGGTGGCTTGGCAGAGTGACGCGACCGCCCGGCACTGGCAATTTACGTTGCGCCGCGGAGCGAAATTCCACGACGGCAGCGCGGCAACGCCCGCGGCTATCGCAGAGATCCTCGGAGCGCTCCACTCCAACTGGACGGTGCGTGCGTCAGCCGATTCGCTGACGATCGACAGCGAAACCGCCATGCCATCGCTGCTGGCCGAACTCGCACTGCCGCGTAATCTTTTGTTGAAGCGAAATGCGGACGGCATTCCCATCGGTACCGGCGCCTTTCTTGTTGTCGAGTGGCGCCCGGGGAAACTGCTCAAGCTCGCGGCGAATGAGGAAAGCTGGGCGGGACGTCCTTTTGTAGATGCGGTCGAGATCGAGTTCGGCAAGTCATTGCGCGACCAGGCCATTGCGCTCGAACTGGCAAAGACCGACGTGATCGAAGCGGCGCCGCAGGCAGCAACCGGCTCGCAGCGGCGCGGCACCACGTCATCGTCATCCCTGTCATTGCCCGTGGAACTGCTGGCGCTGGTTTTTTCCCCGAAGTCCAAGGCACAAGACTCTCGCCTGCGCGAAGCTCTGGCGCTCGCCATTGACCGCAAGCCCATTCAGTCCGTGTTGTTGAAAGGCGCGGGAGAGCCCGCCGTCAGCATTCTGCCCAACTGGATAACAGGCTACAGCGCGCTCTTTTCAGCACAGGCAAACGAGCAACGCGCCCGCACTCTGCTCGGCGACGCACGCCCTCCGGCGCTCAATCTAAGTTACGACCCGCGCGACCCGCAGGCTCAACTGATCGCCGAACGCATTGCGCTCAATGCTCGCGAAGTTGGCATCACCTTGCAAGTAACCTTATCTGGGGCGGAAGACCTCCACCTGATCCGTGTCGTGCTGCCGAGTCCCGATCCCGCCACTTCGCTCACGGAAGCCGCGCGGCAACTGGGATCGCCGCAGCCATCGTTTTCGACGCCTCGCGACAATTTGGATTTGAACTTCGCCTTGGAAGATCTGTATCGCGCCGAGTGCGAGTTGCTGAATGGTTACGGCGTGATTCCGCTTTTTCATTTGCCGGTCGAGAGTGCGGCGAGTGGGCGCGTGCGTGGCTGGCAACCGGATCGGCTCGGGCAGTGGGACGGGACGGGGTCCACACTCGCGGACGTGTGGCTGGCCGATGCGCGAACTGATTCACCAGCCCAGGCGGAGCCGCGATGAGCTTCCGCAAGAAACTTCTGCTCTTGTTTGCAGTTACGGTTTTGCTGTGCGTCGCGGTCATTTCAGTCTCGGTGTATAGCACCATACGGCGCTCGTTCGAGCAGGCAGATCGGGAGCGTGCGAATGCGGTTGCCACCCAATTTCGATCGGAGTTCCAGCAGCGCGGACTGGAGGTTGCGCGCAAGGTCGAGTCGATTGCCGCCAGCGACGCTGTGCAGCACATTGCGTTGGACATAAACCGCGGTGTTGTCGACCCTGGCGACTACGTGAGCCTGGCGCGCACCCTGGCGGGTCAGCAGCAACTCGATTTTCTCGAACTCGTCGACAGCCACGGCAGCATTTTGTCCTCGGCGCAGTGGCCGGCGAAATTCGGCTATCCCGAAGCCGCGATTTCCGGAACCACGGCTACCGGAGCAACGGTTTCTGAAGCAACTCCATCGACTCCAGCGTTTCTGAAGCGCGAAGAGCTGCCGAATGGCGCGACCCTCGGCCTGTTTGCCGTGCGCGCGGCTCGTGTCGGAGAGCAGCCTTTGTACGTGATTGGCGGGGAGCGGCTCGACCAGGGCTTTCTCTCGACGCTCGACATCCCCGCCCGCACTCGCGTACTGCTCTATCAGAATCTCGACCTGAAATGGAATCCGCAATCTCTGCTCGATTTGAACGGCCCGGCCGCGGGCGTCGACAAAATCGCGCCTCTGGTCGCAAAGGCACGCGAGACCATGCAGGAATCTCAGGCCGTGATCCATTGGACTTCCGATCCGGCAGACGCTGAAGTGTTTCACGCCATCCCCCTGACCGGCCCCGTCTTTGGTGCGCCGAATCAAGGTACGACAATTCCAAGTGCCACGAATCCGAGCGGCGCGAATCAGCAACTGATGGGCGTTCTGCTGGTCGGCAGCTCACGGCGTCCCTTGATCGAATTGGAGCGGCAGATCGTCTCCACTGCCATGCTGGTGGGCGGCGCGGGAATTCTTGTGGCAGTACTGGCCAGTCTCTGGTTCGCAGCCCGCGTCACGCGCCCAGTCGTGTCTCTTGCCGAGGCCGCGCGACGGGTTGCCGCGGGCGATCTGGGCGCGAAAGTCGAGGTGGAATCGAGCGACGAACTGGGCGAATTGGCGGCGGCATTCAACCGCATGACCGAAGATCTCGTGCAGCAAAAAGACCGCACTCTGCAGGCCGAACGCGTGGCCGCATGGCGCGAGCTAGCAAGGCGTTTGGCGCACGAATTGAAGAATCCGCTTTTTCCCTTGCAGGTCACGGTCGAGAATCTGTTGCGCGCAAAACAGAAATCGCCGGAGATGTTTGAGGAAGTTTTCCACGAAAGCACGGCGACCCTGCTGGCGGAAATCAACAATCTGAAGACCATCATCGGACGCTTCAGCGAATTCTCCAAGATGCCGCAGCCGCAGCGGAAGCCGACGCAAGTCAACGATGCAGTGGTTTCCGTGCTGCGCGTTTTTCATGCGCAATTGCGAAATGACGATAAAGACAAGAATCAGATTGCGGTGCGCACCGAGCTGGCCGATCCGCTGCCTGAAATCTCCGCCGATCCCGATCTGCTGCATCGTGCGCTGCAAAATCTGGTGCTCAACGCCATCGACGCCATGCCCCAAGGCGGAGAACTGACGATTCGCACCGCCTCCCTCGGCAATCGCATTGAACTTACGGTTTCCGATACCGGCTCTGGGTTGACTTCCGAGGAGTGCGAGCGCTTGTTCACTCCTTACTACACGACGAAGCAGCATGGAACGGGGCTGGGCCTCGCGATTGTGCAGTCGGTAGTGAGCGATCACGGCGGCAAGATTTCCGTCGAGAGTACGAAAGAGAAGGGAACGACGTTTCGCATTGAACTCCCTTGCGATTTCTCGGCGCACTCGGCGTCTCTGCGGTAGATTTGGATTTGCATTTCAGTTGAGGTCAATTACCGTGGCGCAAAAAGCGCACTTACTGATCGTGGATGACGAGGCCAACACGCTGGCTTCCCTGTCGCGGGCGTTTCGTCTGGAAGGCCACGAAGCCGCCGTCTGCGACAACGCCAACAAGGCTCTGGAGCTCGCCAAGTCGCAATCCTTCGACCTGATCCTCTCCGACGTGGTGATGCCCGGCAAAGACGGCCTCACCCTGCTCGAAGAACTCAAAACGCATGGCGTGCCGACTCCGGTCGTCATGATGTCAGGACAGGCGCACATCGAGATGGCCGTACGCGCCACGCGCCTCGGCGCTCTCGACTTCCTGGAAAAACCGATCTCCACCGAAAAACTGCTGCTCACGGTGGAGAACGCGCTGAAGCTTGGCCGTCTGGAGCGCGAGAACCGCGACCTGGAGCGGCGCTTGGGTAAACACGAGATCGTCTGGAAAGGCGAGACCATGCGTCGCGTGATGGCGCAGGTGGAGCGCGTGGCCGCGAGCGAAACCCGAGTCTGCATTCTCGGCGAGACGGGCACGGGAAAAGAACTGGTGGCGCGCACGCTGCATGAGCGCAGCCCGCGGGCGGGCGGCCCGTTCGTTACGCTGAATTGCGCCGCGGTTCCGGCGGAGCTGATCGAATCCGAATTGTTTGGCCATGAAAAGGGATCGTTCACCGGCGCGGCCGGCCGCCATCTAGGCAAGTTCGAGCAAGCGCAGCATGGCACCATTTTTCTCGACGAAATCGGCGACATGCCGCTCACCATGCAGGCGAAGCTGCTCCGAGTGCTCGAAGAAGGCGAAGTAGAGCGCATCGGCGGAGAGCGCGCCATTGCAGTGGATGTGCGCGTCGTCGTCGCCACCCACCGCGACCTCGAAGCGCAAGTCCGCGATGGAAAATTCCGGCAGGATTTATTTCATCGCGTGTTTGTCTTCCCCCTGCGCCTGCCTCCGCTGCGCGAACGGCGTGAAGACATTCCGCCACTCATCGAGCACTTTGCCGCGCAGGTAAGCGCGGTTAACGGATGGAAACCGATGCGCTTCACTGCCGACGCGATGGCCGCGCTGCAGGAGCATCCGTGGCCGGGCAATGTCCGCGAACTCCGAAACGCGGTTGAGCGCCTGATGCTGCTCGCAACTTCCGATGAAGTGACATCTGAAACAGTGGCGCTGGCGCTGCCTGCTTCCGCCGCCGCGCCCGATTCTGTATCGGTCGGCACCGGCCCACTGGCCGACCGCGTCCGCGCCTTCGAAAAACAAACCATCCTGGCGGAACTGAAACGCAATCATCACCAGATCTCAAACACGGCACGTGCGCTCGGACTGGAGCGATCCCACCTTTATAAGAAGGCCGAACAGGTGGGGATCGATCTGAAAGCGGTAAAAAATGAGGGCGACCACTAGTCCGTTTGCATTTTCCCCACCTCCCAGACGACAATCCCATCGTGCCCAGTACAAGCTTTTATCAGGAACCTCAGGTCGCCAGCCCCTTCCGTCCCGGAGCGCTGGTGATTGCGACGTTGATGAATCCGCGCGAAAAATTCTGGGGCGCCATTCTCCATCTTTCCGCTGAAGGCCTCAGCCTGCGCGGCGTCGACGTCGCATCCTTTGACGATCTGGCTTCGCAGATCAAGGCTGGCGAGCCCTTCACCTCGGGCGTGGTCTTTTTTCCCATGCACCGGGTGGAGCGCATGGAACTCGATCTTCCCGAAGGCGACCTGCTCTCGCTCGCCCAGCGCTTCGCGCAAAAAACCGGACAGGATCCCGCGCCGCTGCTGGTGAGTGAGTTCCTTAGCAGCGGCGGAAAAGCCGGAGGAGAATAATAGCGGTGAACTACCGCCAGCTTCTGACCGCGCCCAACCAGCTCACGCTCCTGCGCATGATCTTCCTGCCGTTTATCGTCATCAATCTGGTCAAGCACGATTTCAAATGGGCGCTCGCGCTGTTCGTTCTTGCCGGATTGAGCGATGCCCTTGATGGCCTGCTCGCGCGGACGCTGCATCAGCAAACGATTCTAGGCCAGTATCTCGACCCCATCGCCGACAAACTGCTGATGAGCACCATGTTTCTAGTGCTCTCCATCGAGCAACGCGACTTGGTTCCGTGGAAGTTCACCATCGTGGTCTTTAGCCGCGACATCTCCATCATGCTGATCAGCGGCGTGCTGTTCATGATTGCCGGGCTGCGCGATTTTCGTCCCAGCATCTTCGGCAAAGCCAACACCTTCGCGCAAGTGGCCGCGATTTTCTTCGTACTCTTACAACTCGTCGAACCCGTACGCTGGGTCTGGATTGCACGCATCACCTTCCTGCGCGCCACATTTATCTTCACCATCGTTTCGGCTGTGCACTACGCTTTCCTGGTGCAGCACCGCCTGCATGCGCACGCTCCGGCCCCCGTTCTCAAACCTTAGCCTCAAGCTCGCCATCGCAGCCCATTTGACCCCTTTTCCGGCGTGCCCATAGAATCAAAGGTTCGCACTGCGCTCGTGAACTCGTCATCATCCATGGCACTTCATCTCTATAACACTCTCTCCGGCAAGATCGAAGAATTCCATCCCCTCGACGGCAACCGTGTCCGCATGTATGCCTGCGGACCCACCGTCTATGACTACGGCCATATTGGTAATTTCCGTACATTCATTGCCGTCGATCTTCTTTATCGTTTCCTGCGCCAGAGCGGATACGACGTCCGCTACGTCATGAACATCACCGACGTTGACGACAAGATCATTCGCAACTCCGCGCATGACGGAGTCTCCGTGCAGCAGTACACCGCCAAGTTCACGAAAGCTTTTCTGGAAGATTCGGCGACGCTGAACATTGAGCAGCCGATTCTGGTGCGCGCGACCGAACACATCAATGAGATGGCCGACTTTATCGCCGAACTCGAAAAGAAGGGCTTCGCGTACCGCACCGACGACGGCTCTTATTATTTCCGCATTGCAAAGTTTCCCGGCTACGGCAAGCTCTCGAAAAAAGATTTTGCCGGCATGACCGATGGCGCGCGCGTCGACGTGGACGAATACGAAAAAGACAGTGCCCGCGACTTCGCCCTGTGGAAAGCTCCGAAGCCCGGCGAAGCTAAGTGGGATACGGCGATTGGCCCGGGGCGCCCGGGCTGGCACATCGAGTGTTCAGTGATGTCGATGGAGGAACTGGGCCCAAGTTTCGATTTGCACGCCGGTGGCGAGGATCTGATTTTCCCGCATCACGAAAATGAAATCGCGCAATCGGAGTCGCTCAGCGGGCAGCAATTTGCCCACTACTGGTTTCATGCCCGTTTTCTGCTCGTCGAAGGCCAGAAGATGTCGAAGAGTCTCGGGAATTTTTATACCGTCCGGGACCTGATTCTGCGCGGCCACAAGCCGGCCTCGATCCGCTGGCTGCTGACGCAGGTGCCCTATCGCAATCAGTTGAACTTTACTTTCGAGGGCTTGAAGTCGGCGGCAAGCTCGGTAGAGAAGTTGCGCAATTTCCGTTTTCGCCTGACGAGCACGCAGTTCCCCCCGGGCGCGACTCCGGCGATGGCGCAACTGGCGGACGAAACCATGGCAAAGATGAAGAGCGCCCTCGACGACGACTTGAATACTGCCGAAGCGCAAGCCGCCATGTTCGATATGCTGCGCAAAACCAACACCGCGCTCGATGCCGCCGCAACGGGCCAGGACAACTTCCGCCAGGACGACGCAAAGGCCCTGCTCGCAGCGCTCCAGAAGTTCGACGAGATATTTGGCGTATTGAAAGATGACGACCAGCCTAAGATGAAAGCGATCCTGGAGTGGGCGAAAGCGGAAGGGCGCGAAAAGGAAATCAGTCCCGAGTTGCAGGAAATCGCCGGCTCCGCGCAACTAGCCGACGACGAAGTCAATCGGAAACTGGCCGAAATGGAAGCCGCGCGAAAAACCCGAAACTTTAAAACTTCCGATGCCCTGCGCGCCGAACTGACCGCCGCTGGCATCATCGTGGAAAATACCAAAGACGGCGTACGCTGGAGAAGAAAGTAGAAACAATTTGTAATTTGCAATTTAGGTCGGCGGGCTTGCAGGTTTTAAATTACAAATTACAAATTGGAAATTACAAATGCTCTCCCTAGACGATTATCTCCGCGAAGCCGAAAAAGCCCACGGCCACCTCTGCGCCGGACAGGTCCTCGGAGTGCGAATGGCCATGCTCGGACTGGAGAAGCTAGGCATCGAAGACCCGCGCGGCAATAAAGAAGACCGCAAACGCCTGGTCACCTTCGTCGAAATCGACCGCTGCGCCACCGACGCCATCGCCGTAGTCACCGGATGCCGCCTCGGCAAGCGCGCCCTGAAGTTTCGCGACTGGGGCAAGATGGCTGCGACCTTCGTTGATCTGAGCACCAAAGGTCTGGGAATCAAAGACGTAAGCACCGGCAAAGCCATCCGCATAGCCGCAAAAGAATCGTCCAAGGCGCTGGCGCGATCGATGCATCCCGAAATCGAAAGCAAGAGCCAGCAGCAGATGCTGGCTTATCGCGAGATGGCAGAAGACGACTTATTCACGAAGCAGTGGGTGAAGGTCGAACTCCCCGCCGAAGAGTTCCCCGGATACAAAGGCGAGCGCATCGTCTGCGCCGAATGCGGAGAAGGCATTAACTTTCGCCGCGAGGTTCTACGCGATGGGCGAGTGCTATGCCGGGCTTGTTCGGGCGAGCGATATTACGAGGCGCTGTAGGTACTCTTAGGGCTAGATTTGATGCCATAACATCTGGTCCATCTCTATCGGTGAGGCAAAGCGCGCCGATATATACCCCTGCGCCCAATAGGCGCGGAAAGTATCCTGTATCTGCAAATAGCCAGCCAGCACATTCGCTTGCGTCTGGGGATTCACAGTTATCTTCGTCCAGGAACCATTCCATGGGCTCGGGCGATTCTGGTCTTTCAGATGCTCTAGGATGCGGCGATCCAATGGGAGGTGCAGGAGAACTTCCGATTGAGTAGGAAAAACGCTCAGGGCCCAATGATCCTTAAGGAAGAGATTAAACATTTTCTGAGCAACGCCGAAGTCATCCCGTGTATTGTTTTGGCGAAGGAGAGTCGCTAGCGACAGCATATGTGTCGTAGCAAATGTGTCGAACTGTTGTTGGGTGTTTGGCAATGCAGGAAATTGCGAGGCGAGCGGTGAAAAAAAACAATTCCAGAGACGCTCACCGAACTGCCTTTTGATGCTGCCGCGGCGGGCCTTGTAGATTTCGCAGATTTGTTTCGCTGCGGCTGTCGTAGTCGCGTAGGTCTGCTGCGTGACGCCAACGTCGGCTAGGTACTCGCTCTTGAAGGGCATGTGGATGAAGGGGGCTCTCGCAAGCGAGATAAATGCTACCACAAGGCCCCACTAACTGCGGCTTCGCTCATAGGCATGCGCCACCCGCAGCAGCGTACTCTCATCAAAGTGCCGCGCAAACAACTGCAACCCAATCGGCAGCTTCTCATGATTCTCGCCGCACGGAACCGAGATTCCAGGGATGCCCGCCAAATTCGCCGTTACCGTGTAGATATCGGCCAGATACATAGCGAGCGGATCATTTACTTTCTCACCTAACTTAAACGCCGGAGTCGGGCAAGTAGGCGCAGCGATCACATCCACTTTCTTGAAAGCCTCGTCGAAGTCGCGAGTAAGCAGCGTGCGAACTTTTTGCGCTTTCAGATAATAAGCATCATAGTAACCGGCGCTAAGCGCGTAAGTGCCGAGCATAATGCGGCGCTTCACTTCCATGCCGAACCCGCCGTCGCGGCTGAGCCGGTACATCTCAGAAAGCGTATTCGCCTTGGCCCTGAAGCCGTAGCGCACGCCGTCAAAACGCGCCAGGTTCGCCGACGCCTCCGCCGTTGCCACAATGTAATACGTAGGAATCGCATACTCGGTATGCGGCAGACTTACCGGCACGACTTCGCATCCGAGTTCAGCCAGCTTCTGAATCGCGGCCTCAACCGCCGCCCGCACCTCGGGATCAAGCCCCGCGCCGAAGTATTCTTTAGCGACGCCAACTCTCAATCCCTTGACTGGCTTTTCGAGTTCCGCGACGTAGTCAGGCACCGGCACTTCCGCGGAAGTTGAATCCATAGGATCGCGGCCCGCAATTGTGCGCAGCACCAGCGCAACTTCCTTCACCGTTTTTGCAAACGGCCCAATGTGATCGAGCGACGAAGCAAACGCAATCAAGCCATACCGCGACACGCGTCCGTAAGTGGGCTTCAACCCGACGACTCCGCAAAACGACGCAGGCTGACGAATCGATCCGCCGGTATCGGAGCCGAGCGTCGCGAGCGCCATCTCGGCGGCCACCGCCGCCGCCGACCCTCCCGACGATCCTCCCGGCACGCGGCTCTTGTCGCGCGGATTGTGCACCGGGCGATACGCCGAGTTTTCGTTCGACGACCCCATGGCAAACTCATCGCAGTTGAGCTTGCCCAGAATCACCGCGCCCGCGGCTTCCAGGCGCGCCACGGCCGTGCAGTCGTACGGCGGAATAAAGTTCTCGAGAATTTTCGATCCGGCGGTCGTGCGCACGCCACTTGTGACCATCACATCTTTAATGGCAATCGGAACTCCCGCCAAAGCCGGCAAAGGCTTGCCCGCGGCGGCCAGCGCGTCGATGCGCCCGGCCTGCGCCAGCGCGCGCTCTTCGCAAAGCGTCAAAAACGCGCCAATCTCGGGGTCTTCTTTTCTGATTCGCGTGTAGCAATCCTGAGCCAGCGCGGTCGCGCTCGTCTGCCGCTCCGCGATCTTGCTCCGAATCTCATCAATCGTCATGGGACCAAATCATCGGGCATCTGGCTCTCGACCGCTATCTCTCAATCACCTTGGGCACTTCGAAAAACGTCCCGTCCGTGTCTGGAGCATTCTTCACGGCGATGTCGTGCGGCAGCGATTTGCGCAGACCGTCTTTCACGTCGTCGCGGATGGCATACGCGAAGCGCTCGCTTCCCTGCCGCGACTCGTCCACGCCATAGCGGTCGGAGACCTGGGCCATGGGCGCAACTTTATCCGTCTCCAGTTCGCCGAGCCGCGCGACATATTCAAGAATGGAGTTCAAATCGCGCAGCATGTGTACACGCTCCTTCTCGGTCAACTCGAGGTTGGCGAGCTCGGCCACATAGGCGACGTCTTTGTCGGTAACTTTCACGATTTCAAGCTCACGCCTTGACCACAAATTCAATCCGCTTGACGGAAGTCGCAGAGTACTTGTTGATCAGGGCTAAATAACGCGGCGCCAGGTTGGCGAGTTCCCGCCGCCATCCCGCATCGGCGACTTCCACGCGTAAAATACCGTCGGAAAAACTCAGCGGACGCGTCCGGTCAGCGACCGCACTGCCGCACGCGATCGGCCAGGCTAACAAAACGCCTTCGTTGGCTGGCGCTCGTTGCAGAGCTTTCGCGATGACGCTTTCGAGGCCCGCGGAAGCACGGTTCAAGGCTTGACTCCAGAGTCGCGAACGCGATCAGAAGATCGGAAGAAATGATTGTAGCATCGGAAAATGCCAAGCTTCAGTGACACGCTCACTATGCAGCCGCTGCGGCGGCTTTCGCCCGCTTCTTCGCAAGCTTGCGCAGGTGGCTCCTCGAATACAGACTTCTACGGCAGCGCGCAGCCCCGCATAAACAGGGCGCGTCATCCTCGCCATCATAGAGGTTGTAGTCGTAGGTCAATTCTTCTCCGGCCTCAATATCGCGTAACGCGATGATCCACATCTTGCCCGCAATCTGATCGGTCTCGCAATTCGGCTGGCAGGAATGATTGACGAACGCGGCCACGCCAAACCCGTCGATGATGCGTTTGCCGCCGTCCAGCCCGAACAGGTACGTGTTCTCAAAGTCGTCGTAAAGATCGTCGGCCTGTTCGTAGGTCAAGTACTCGCCCACGTATTCCACGATCAGCGTGCCTTTACGAATCGGGCGCGTGGTGTAGCAACCATAGGAGTGAATGCGCGACTGGCGAATGATGAGCGTCATGGATTCCAAAATCGCAAGATACATGCTCGCGGAAATTCAGTAATTTTGCAATTTGGCAATTCGCTAATCTAGAATCGGGTCGTTTGATGGTTCCACAAACTCGTGGTCGAGCCCACAGCCAAAGCTAGAGCTAGTGGCTTTCAACTTACGAAATTACAACATTACAAAATCCTATGGCCCATCAGCATCCCCCGCGCTTTCTCAAGATTGTCGACGACGCCAAAACCCGCGTCCGCGAAACTAACGTTGACGCGGTTAAAGCTCGGATGGATCGCGGTGAGAAAATTGTCCTGGTCGATGTCCGCGAAGACCGCGAATTCGACGCCGACCACCTCCCCGGAGCCGTCCACCTGGGCAAAGGCGTGATCGAGCGCGACATCGAGGCGAAGTATCCCGATCTGCAAACCGAACTCGTACTCTATTGCGGCGGCGGCTTCCGCTCAGCGCTGGCCGCCGACAACCTGCAGAAAATGGGATACACGAATGTCATCTCCATGGACGGCGGAATCCGCGATTGGCGCCAAAGGGGCTATCCGCTGGAGAAGTAGCGGTGACAGCGGTTTGTCCCCGCAAAATTAGACTGTCATCCCGAGCGGAGCGAAGGACCTATGCATCGCGCCCGCACCTCTAAGCGTCACGTGGTTTGCATACTGCTCGCTTCTCTGAAAAAATAAGCGCAGGTACTCTGGGGTTCCCTGCAATGTCTCAAATTGGCAGCTTTGCGCTGATGCTGGCGCTCGGCCTGAGCGCGTATTCTTTCCTGGCAGGCTTTGTCGCGCTCTTCGGGAAAGATGCCGCGTCGGCTCGCCTCGGCGAGACCGCGCGCCGCGCCGGAATCGCCACTTTTGCCGCCGTGCTGCTGGCGGGCATCGTACTCGTCCTCGCCGCCTTCAACGACGATTTCTCCATCGCCTACATCTTCCATCACAGCAATCGCGACCTGCCCGCTGCCTATAAGTTTGCCGTGTTGTGGTCGGGACAAGAAGGCTCGTTGCTGTTCTGGTCGCTGCTTCTCGCCGGATATGGCTTCGTTCTGCGCTTGCGCTACAAAACCGATCAGCGCCTGTTTGCCTACGCTTCGGTGATCATCGCCTCGGTGCAGGTTTTCTTCTTGCTGATCTTGAATTTTGCCGCGCACCCATTTGCCGTCATGCAGGGTACGCTTCCCGCGGACGGCAGCGGACTGAATCCTCTGCTGCAGTATCCCGAGATGGTCATTCATCCGCCCATGCTGTACCTGGGCTACGTCGGCTTCACCGTGCCCTTCGCCTTTGCATTGGGCGCGCTCATCATGAAGTATCCCGGCGAAAAATGGATTCAGATCACCCGCCGCTGGACCATGGTCACCTGGTGCTTCCTCACCATCGGCGTTTTTCTAGGCGCGCACTGGGCTTACGCCGTCCTCGGATGGGGCGGCTACTGGGGATGGGACCCCGTAGAAAACGCCTCGCTGATGCCGTGGCTAACCGGCACAGCCTTTCTGCATTCCGTCATGATGCAGGAAAAACGCGGCATGTTGAAAGTGTGGAACATGGCGCTAATTTTCGCGACCTTCCTGCTCTCGATGCTGGGGACTTTCCTGACGCGCTCGGGCGTGATCAGTTCGGTGCATGCCTTTGCGCAGTCGTCGATCGGCACCTGGTTCCTGGTCTTCATCGGCCTGACGCTCGCAGTCTGCACCTTCGCCCTCATCGCGAACCGCTCGCACCTCAAAAGCGAGCACAAGCTGGAGTCGCTGGTTTCCCGCGAATCCAGTTTCCTGTTTAACAATCTTCTTCTGCTCGTAGTCTGCTTCACCATTTTGTGGGGCACATTTTTCCCGATCCTGTCCGAATTCGTTCAAGGACACAAAGTCACCGTCGGTCCGCCGTTTTTCAATCGCGTGGCAATTCCGGTCGCCTTACTGCTGATGTTGCTAACCGCCGTCGGCCCGCTCCTGGCCTGGCGTAAAACTTCCGTAGAAAGCCTGAAAAGAAATTTCCTGTTCCCCGCGATTGGCTCGGTAGCCGTTGGCGGCATGATGATCCTCTTCGGCGTTCGCCCCTGGGAAGACCCCTCGTATTTCTACGCAACCATGGCCGCGATTCTTTCGGCCCTGGTGATCTTCACCGTAATCTCCGAGTTCGTTCGCGGAGGCCGCGTCATCGCCGGCAAGAGCCAGATGAATTTATTCTCGGCCATGATCCACCTGTACCACCGCAACACGCGCCGCTATGGCGGATACATCGTTCACTTCGGCGTAGCGCTCGTAATCATCGGAATCCTAGGAACCCCGTTCAACAAAGAAGTTGAAAAAGAAATGGGCTTTGGCGACAAGATCAACATCGGCCCCTACACTCTGGTCTGCCAGTCCTACACGCAAGACGACAATCCCAACTACGCCAACGAGTGGGCAATCATCAACGTCTTCCGCGGCGGCAAGCAAATTACGACCATGTATCCCGAGCGCCGCTTCTACAAAGCCAGCGGACAGCCCCAGACCCTGCCGCGCATTTATCCCAGCTTCCGCGAAGATTTGTTTTTAGTAACCGATGTCTACCTCGTCTATGAAGGCAAGAACGAGACCACCGGAAAGCCCATCATCAAAGCGCACCTGAATCCGCTGGTCCCCTGGATCTGGATCGGCCTGATCATCATGGTCTTCGGCACGATCGTAGCGCTCGTGCCCAATGCCGCCGCCATGCGCGTAACCGCGGCCACTCCCGTCCGCGAGCCAGCGCAGGTAGGAGCAGGTGACTAAGATGAAAACCTCGGCTCCTATTACGAATTGTCATCCTGACATTACGAGTTGTCATCCTGAGCGAAGCGAAGGACCTCATTCTCAACCAGATTGTCATCCTGACCCTGAGCTTGTCGAAGGGGAAGGACCTGCTTCTCGCCGCAAACTGCGGAACTCCCGGCGTCGTTGGCTGCAAGTCGCCACGCTCGCAGTCGCGGTCGTAGTTTTCATGGGCGCGGGAGACGACAGCGCCCGCTTCAAAGACCTTGGCCATCGCATGATGTGCACCTGCGGATGCGGCCAGATCCTGCTCGAATGCAATCACGTAGGCTGCCAGTCCTCCGACAAGATGCGCGATCAACTGCTAGCCGCAATCGACAAGGGCGGCGGCAATAGTGACGACCTAATCCTGCAAGGCTTCGTGCAGGAATACGGACCGACGGTAATCGCCGCGCCCACCACCACCGGCTTCAATCGCGTAGCCTGGATCATGCCCTTCCTGGTCTTAGCTCTAGGCATAGCCCTGGCAGTTCACATAGTGCGCTCGTGGAAGAACCGCCCCGAACCGGCCCTAGCCGATGGCATCACCATCCCGCAAGGCCGCGAGTTAGATGAGTTCCGCCGGAAAGCGAGAAAAGAGACCGATCTATGACGATCCGTCGTCCCCAAGGTCAACTGAGAACTGAGAACCGAGAACTGAGAACTCTACGCCAATGACCCTTTTCGTCTGCGCCGTCTTCACCCTCGCCGCGCTCTACTACGTTTTCTTCTTCCCCGGAGAAGTCTACGCCGGAGAAGAAAAAACCCGCCTAGGCTATCTCCGCGAGCGCAAGGAAGCCGTCTACGAAAACCTGCGCGATCTGAATTTCGAATACAAAGCCGGCAAAGTCCCCGACGCCGACTATCAATCGATGCGCAACTCGCTCGAAGAAGAAGCAGCCGCAATCATGGCAGAGATCGCGCGGCTGGAACAGGTCGCAGGGCAGGCCGCGTGAAGCGCCTGATCGCATTGGCGATCCGGCTTTCTCTTTTCTGTCTGGCCGCGGGTTTATACAATAAGCCGCTTGTCATGCAAATGCCCGGACGGTAGGATTCCCACGTTATGCTAATCCCTCGATCATTTTGCACCTGGCTTGCATTTGGGGTATTCGGAATAATGTCAACGGTTGCGCTCTCTCAGGCGTCGAAGCAGCGGGAAACAAATCCCCCAACCAATCGCGAGCAAGCGGACGCCCTGATCCAAAAGGCGCTGCAGAGGTTCGCCGCGGAGGACTTCAAGGGGAATGTCCAGCTTCTTAAGGAGGCGTCGACAATAGACCCGACCAACCCTAGGGTGTGGTGGAAACTCTGCGAGGCCTACCAGCTTACCGACGAAATGAACCTCGCCATCGACGCTTGCAAGCGTAACATCGAAATTAACCCGGACGGAGTTTCACACAACTCTCTTGGGCTGGTCTACCTCGCCCAAAAAGACTACGCGCATGCGGTGCCGGAGTTCGAGAAAGCGACCGCGGACTCTGCGGCTGATACGTTTATTTATCAAAATCTGGTGTTCGCCCTGACCGGGTCGAAGCAGTACGAAAAAGCAGCCTTAGCTGCCGAGCGAATGATCGATGTCAGCACTCGCGATCGGTCCAATGTGAAGTCGGGATATGAACTGCTACTGTGGGCCCTATTTGATTCAAAGCAGTACGACAAAATGGCGCTATCTGCCGGGCGATTGATTGAGGTCAACGCTGATGATCCGTCCAGCGTGGAATTGGGATACAAAATGCTGGGAGTCGCCGACGATAAGATTGGTCGAAAGACTGAGGCGCGAAAGGCCTTTGCGAAAGCGGGCCTTGTGTCATGCGAAATAAGCGGCAACGATAAAGGCGAGCCGAGCCTCAACTGCCACAATTGACAGGGATAGATATTTCCAACGGCAGTTGCCCAGTTGAGCACCCATGAATGTTCCCTTACTCAAAGGAGTTCTTTTGACTAAAATCGCAAAGTCCGCAATACTAGCCGCCACCTTCGCGCTAACCCTAGCCCACGCCGCCGCCCAAACCCTAACCGGCACCGTCACCAACGGCACCACCAACAAGCCCGCCGCCGGAGACGAAGTCATCCTCATCAACCTCGCCAACGGCATGGACATCGGCGGCAGCACCAAAGCCGACGCAGCCGGAAAATTCAATTTCAAAATCACCGTCCCCGGCCCGCACCTGATCCGCGCCGTCCATCAGGGAGTCACTTATCATCAAATGGCCCCTCCCGGAGTCAACACCGCCGACGTGAGCGTCTATGACGTTGTCCCCAAGCTAGCCGATCTAAGCGTGACCGCCGACGTCCTCCGCTTCCAAGCCGACAGCGGATCCATGCAGGGCATTCGCCTGTTCGTAGTCAGCAACACGTCGTCTCCCGCCAAGACACAGATGAACGATCACAACTTCGAGTTCTATCTCCCCCCCGGCGCAAAGATCGAACAGATACAAGCCCAATCTCCGAATGGCCAGCCCATCCCCGCCGAAGCCACGCCCCAATCCGAGAAGAATCGCTATGCCATCGCCTTCCCGTTGCGTCCCGGAGAAACGCAGTTCCAAGTGGAGTTCACTCTGCCCTACTCGGGCGAGATCAAAATCGATCCCAAGCCGCTCTATCCCGCCGCGCACCTGGTCATAGTTCTTCCGAAGACCATGCAGTTCACCGCGGCGACTCCGTCCAGCTTCCAGTCCATGCAGGACCCTCGCCAGGGCGACAGCAACGTGGAAGTTGCGCAACAGATCAAGCCCGGCCAGCCGTTAGCCTTCACGCTGAAAGGCAACGGAGTCATTACCGAGTCTCCCGGAGAAACCGCGTCAGGCGCAGCGCAGCAAGAGCAGGCGCAGCCTCAGGGACGCGACAATCGCCCCGGCGGCGGACTAGGCGCGCCCATCGATGCCCCCGATGCTCTGCAGCAATATCGCTGGCCCATTCTAGGTGGATTTGCCTTGTTGCTAGCGATAGGCGGATGGATAGTGACAAAACGTCAAACCTCGCCCGCTGTAGCGGCGGCCTCCGCCAGCCCCGTAGTGCCAAACACTCTGGCCACAACGTCGCGTCCAGCACCGCCGTCCGCGGTGCCCAGCAGTCCGGCGGCAAAGCCGTCAATGCTGCTCGAAGCTCTGAAAGAAGAGCTCTTCCAACTAGAAGTAGAACGCAAGCAAGGCAAGATCACCCCCGCGGATTACGAAAAGGCCAAAGCCGCGTTAGACCAGACCCTGGAACGGGCTCTGAAGCGGCAAGGCTAAGTATCGCTCACAAGCATGTGTACCAGGGACCAAATCATGTGTAGAGCGGACACTTTTTGCTAAGATACTTATTCCTCAGAGACTTAGCCAGAAAATCACCCCAAAATCAACCCCCAAACTCAAGCTAACTCATTGATTTATAAATATCTTACAGCTAACTCCTTATTCCTCAAAGATCTGGCGTTTTTCGCGCGCTAAATCTTTGATTCTTAAAGATCACGACCAGAGGGGTCTCAAGCCGATTCCTCCCACTTGAGCCAACCCAGAAGCCATAGCATCGAATAATATATCTCCAGGCGAACTTACTGAAAGCAAACTCATATGAGCAACGTATTCAAAACCACTCTTCTGCTGACCGTCATGACGCTGCTGCTCATGCTCGCTGGCCGCGCCTTCGGAGGCCAGAACGGCATGTTGATGGCGCTCGCTTTCGCCGCTGTCATGAATTTCGTTTCCTACTTCTTTTCCGACAAGATCGCGCTCGCCACTTACCGCGCGCAACCCGTCAGCCGCGAAGACCTGCCGCGCGTTTACAACATCGTCGAGAAGCTGGCGCAAAAGGTCAACCTGCCGATGCCCAAGATCTACGTAATCCCAACCGATTCGCCCAACGCCTTCGCCACTGGACGCAATCCAAACCACGCGTCGGTCGCGGTAACTCAGGGCATTCTAGGACTGCTAAACGACGATGAACTCGAAGGCGTGCTGGCGCACGAGCTAGGACACGTGCGCAATCGCGACATCCTGATCAGTTCAATCGCCGCCACTTTAGCAGGCGCGATCACGTGGCTAGCTTCGATCGCCAAATGGGGCATGATCTTCGGCGGCATGCGAGGCGAACGCGAAGATCGCGGCGGAGGCAGCGCCATCGCCTCCATCGCCATGATTTTCCTCGCGCCATTCGCCGCGATGCTCATCCAGTTGGCCGTCTCGCGCTCGCGCGAATACGGAGCCGACGACACAGGAGCGCATTGGACGGGCAATCCCTATGCCTTGGCCAGCGCTCTGGCCAAGATCGACGGCTATTCGAAACAGCGCCCGCTGATCGCGAGTCCCTCAACTGCGCATCTATTCATCATCGCCCCGTTCTTAGGAGGAATGAGCTTCGGCAACCTGTTCTCGACCCATCCGCCGACCGCGAAAAGAATCGAACGCTTAACAGGCAGGCCCGCGGACTTCGGGCAGTAAGAAGTTCTCAGTTCCCGGTTCTCAGTTCTCAGTAAAACCGAACCTTCCGCTTGGTTGCTGATCACAGCGTTTCTGCCATGGTAGATCGACAATCTGCTCTTCTGGAGGCAGCATGGGTCGTTCTTATCGTGATTTGGTCGCATGGCAGAAAGCCATGAAGTTCGTCACCGCACTCTATGACGCGACTCGACAGTTCCCCAGCGAGGAGCGTTACGGGATCACCAATCAGTTGCGGCGAGCGGCCGTTTCCGTGCCAAGCAATATTGCGGAAGGGCAAGCTCGTTTCTCGCAAAAAGAGTTTCATCACTTTTTGAGTCAAGCGCGTGGTTCTCTGGTCGAAATCGAGACTCAGCTCATGATTGCGCGAGAGCTCAAATACCTCCATGCGGCCAAGGCAGACATTCTGCTCGCCGCGGCCGACGAACTAGGCAGAGTGCTAAACGGACTTATCGCCTCCATCAAAAGCCGAGCGGCGTAAGCCGGGGTTGTGTTTACTGAGAACTGAGAACTGGGAACTGAGAACCTACCGATGACATCGGTAACCGCCCGCAGCGTGAGGACCATAGTAGAATCGGCAAAATGGCTCCCGAAACTCTGGTAGCGACGGCTCGCCGCGCGGCCCAACTGGAACAATCGCTTCGCCGCGTCATTCGCGGCAAAGACGACGTCATTCGTCTCGCGCTCGTCTCCATCTTCGCCAAGGGCCATCTGCTGATCGAAGGCGTCCCCGGAGTCGGCAAGACCACGCTGGGCCAAGCCTTAGCTCGCGCCATTGACTGCACCTTTCAGCGCATCCAGTTCACGAGCGACATGCTGCCCTCCGACGTGCTGGGCATTTCGATCTACTCCGCCATCGAACAGAAATTTGAATTCAAGCGTGGTCCCGTCTTCGCCAACGTCCTCTTGGCCGACGAAATCAACCGCACTACGCCGAAGACGCAATCGGCCCTGCTCGAAGCCATGAACGAGGGGCAAGTCACCGTCGACGCGCACTCCTATGCGCTGCCGCAACCCTTCCTGGTTTTAGCCACGCAGAATCCCATCGAGCACCACGGAACTTATCCCTTGCCCGAGTCCCAACTTGATCGTTTTCTGATGCGGGTTCGCATGGGATATCCCGAAGGCGACGCCGAGCGCGAGATTCTGCGCGCCGAAGCCGGAGTCGCGCAGCTTGAAAACATGCGCCCCGCGCTCAATGCCGCCGACGTGGTAGAAATCCAGCAAGCCGTAGCCCAGGTTCACGTGGATGAGTCGCTGATCACCTACTTGCTGAACATAGTCAGCAGGACGCGCGAGTCGGAGTATCTTTCGCTAGGCGTATCTCCGCGAGGTTCGCAGATGCTCTATCGAGCCGCCCAAGCCATGGCCTTTCTAGAAGGCCGCGACTACTGCACGCCCGAAGATTTCAAGCCGCTCGTAGTTTCGGTCTTCGCCCACCGAGTAGTAGTGAGTTCGCTCTACACTTCCACCCTGAAAAAATCGGAGCAAGCCGAACAGGTGCTGCGCGAGATCGTGGAGAGCGTGCCGGTGCCGGTGTAGGTTTTGTTCGTGTAGGGACGGACGCATTCGTCCGTCCGAGCCGAGCGCAGCTCGGCAATCACCTCGCGGACGGGAACCTATTCGCCCGACGCCACCGGCGGCGCTGGTTGCAAACTGGAAAGCCGCGAGATCGTAGCCACCATCATCCCAGAGAGAAACTGCATAGTAGCGACATCGTTGTTGTCAAACGCGTGGGGCGTCGACGATAGCACCTCGAAAACTCCCAGCGTCCGCCGGAAGTGCCGCAGTGGAGCAACGAGGATCGAGCGCACGCCCATGCGCCGGCAAGTTGCCCAATCTACGCGTGGATTCGACTCGGCGTCGTTGCACAGCAGCACTTCTCCCGTGCGCACACATTCGGCCGAGAGTCCGCTATCAGTTTGCAGGCGCACGCCGATATCGGGAGCGGTGCGTCCGGTGCGCGCCCGGCAAACAATTTCGTTGCCTCGGCGCAGCGCGATGGCAGCTCCGGTGGCGCCGGTTAGCGTCTGTGCTTTTTCCGCGATGATGCTGATGCCGGGCTCGAGATCGATCTCTCCCGCGTTGAGCAGCGGATGCGGCGCGGCGACCGGCCCGTGATGCCGTGGCCTCATGCGATGACGCGATGAGAAAGTGGCCGCCGCTGGCAACTCAATGTGCTCGCCGATGCGGTATTCGTCCTGATCCACGCCGATCTCGGCCACCTGCGGGACGGTGTGAAGCAGCGACCGCACCAGCCGATCCAGTTCCGCGTCCGCGATGAGATGCGCTGTCTGCTGGCCGCGCAGCGAGCCGCCGAGCACCCGCGAAAGACTGAGCACCGCCGCGCTCCCGCACGCCAGACACCGTGGCGTATTGTTCTGGCTGAGCAATTCACACTGCACGCAAAAGACTGCCGACTGCAAGGAAATGAAATTAACGTCGGACGCCCTCAACGAACCCTGCATGTGGATGATTCCCTCCGGGACTACGGGGAAGGATGAGCCTAAACAGTCCCGCGCGCAGGAGTAAGTGACCGCGCTGGTTCGGGCTGTGGATAACCGGTACAGCCAGGTTTCAAAGTTTCAAGGTTTCAAAGAGTCTTTGCAACTTGGATCCTTGAAATTCTGAAACTTTGAAACCTTGAAACCTCTGCTTCTCCTATAATTCAGCTCATGTCATTTCTCAGATTCCTCATGCTCCTGTCGCTGGTGATCTGGATCGGCGGCATTATTTTTCTGGCGTTCGTCGAAGCGCCGATCGCTTTTTCACCCGGACTTCTGCCCACCCGCCATGTGGCGGGGTCGATCGTCGGCCATTCGCTCGATTTGCTGCACTACATGGGCATCGTTTCCGGAATTGTTTTCTTGATCGCGTCCATGCTCCACAGCCGCTTGGCCACGGGAAGTGCGCGTCCACTGGCGGGACGGCATCTGCTGATCGTGCTGATGCTGCTGCTGACCGTGATCTCCCAATTCGCGATTTCTCCGAAAATGCACGCCCTGCGCGCCGAAGTTGGAGTGATCGATAACGTGCCCTTGGACAGTCCGCTGCGCCGGGAATTCGATCGTCTCCACGTCTGGTCGGAGAAATTCGAGCAAGCGGTACTCCTGCTGGGTCTGGTGACGGTGTATGCAACTGCGGACACCTTCCGCTGATGGTTGGTGGAGCGTCGCTCCACCGACGATCGCCCACAATGATTTATTCTTTTGACTTAACCGAGAACCGGGAACTGAGAACTACCCATGAAAACTGGCATCATCGGTCTGCCGCAAGTCGGCAAGACATCTTTATTTCGCATTCTGACCAAGGCAAATCTTTCCGAGCACGCGTTAGCGAACCCGCGCGAGGCCCACATCGGAGTCGCGAAAGTCCCCGACGAGCGCCTCGACAAGCTGGCCGCGCTCTACAACCCGAAGAAGCTGACGCACGCTTCGGTCGAATACGTCGACGTCGGAGCCATTGGCCAGGACGCGCTGAAAGAGACCGCCTACATTGGCCATCTGCGGCAGGTGGATGCGCTGATTCACGTGCTGCGGGCATTTGAAAGCGATGAGATTCCGCATGTTGGGCCCATCGACCCGCTGCGCGACATCAAGAATGTCGAATTCGATCTCATGGTGAGCGATTTGGGCCAGATCGAAAAACGGCTGGAGCGCCTCGAAAAAGACTTGAAGAAGATGAAGACCCCGGAGCTGGAAAAAGAAAACGAACTGCTGATCAGGGCCAAAGCCCAGATTGAAGCCGAAAAGCCGCTTCGCGAAATGGAGATGACGCCGGACGACAAGAAACGCATCCGCGGCTTCATGTTTCTGAGCGAGAAGCCGATGCTCTACGTGCTCAACATCGGCGAGAGCGCGGAACTCGGCAAGGATCTGGAAGCGGCGGTGGGAAAATATAAGCTCACCGAAGTAGCCGCGCGTCCGAATGCCGGAGCCAGCGCCATCTGCGGCAAAGTAGAAGCGGAGCTAGCGGAGATGAGCGACGAAGACGCCGCCGAGTTTCTCGGCAGCTATGGGCTGACCGAAAGCGGCCTCTCGCGCCTGATCCGCAAGAGCTATCACCTGCTGGGCCTGATCTCGTTTTTCACCGCCGGCGAAGATGAATGCCGCGCCTGGACGATTCCGCTGCACACGCGCGCCCAGAACGCCGCTGGCGCAATTCACACCGATCTCGAAAAGCACTTCATCCGCGCGGAAACGATTCGTTGGGACCAATTGTTAGAAGCAGGTTCGGAAGCGAACGCGAGAGCCAAAGGCACGTTGCGCCTAGAAGGCAAGGACTACATTGTGCAGGACGGCGACGTGATGCACATCAGGCACAGCGGATAAACCAGTTCTCAGTTCCCGGTTCTCAGTTCTCAGCGGATCACACCACGACGGCTTTGGTTTTTCCCTGAGAAGTGAGAACCGGGAACTGAGAACTATTTTCAATAGCGGCCATGGTTGGCCCACAGCCTCACCATTTCCTCGACCGAGAATGGTACGTCCGGATTCTCGGCGAATTTTGACTCGAGACTGAATGCGTGCACTTCCAAAGGCACGCTGACGTGGGAACGGGTTCGCAAAAAGCTTCGTACGAACAGATCGGTATAGCGTTCGAAGTGTAAGACCGAGAACTGTACCGCATGCACCAGCGCGTGAAACAAGCGCCGGCTCGTGATTTCGCCGGGAAAGACAATGAGATCTTCGAAAGTCAAAGAAGCCATGTGTGTGAGTTCGGGCAGGTTCGTAATGCCCAGAGCCTTTGCCTGACTATAGAAGGGAGGATTGGGAATGCGCTGATTTCGCAATTCGACCATCCGGATCCCTGCCAACAGAGACGGGGAAAAGAAAGGCTTCATCGTATCGCATCGGTCAGGATCGAGCGGCATCCCCTGGGGACGGTATTCCTCTCCCGTGTCTCGGAGGTACTTACGCACAAGATCAATTGCGGCAGCCACTTTTTCCTCCGGGAATGCGGAGGCTCGCGGCGAGGCAATGGAGGTCGGGTCAGAGACTTGTTGGGCAATCGAGCTGTAGTAGTCCTTCAACGCAGTGGCCGACGCCACGGCCTTGCGCAATACGTCCCTCTCGCCATAGCAGGCAATATCTTCTGCCGAAAAGCGTATCCGCAGCCGGTCCTTCGCGCACTCCGCGCTCAATAGCTCCAACTGGGCGTTCCGCAGCTCTGCGTTCATTTGAATGATGGCGACTCGGTCTTCACTCTTATTCCATGACAACATCTTCAATGCACTCCTCAATTTGAACTCCTCGGGGGGAGGGTGGGGAAGGGCCGACTTCAAAAATTCATCATATTTTAACAGCGTTAATTTAACGATGTCAAATACAATCTATAGCGAAAGCCGTACGAGTCCCTAAATTGTGATACATGACGTTTACAATCAATAGTATACATAGACAAACAGGGATCCAGTCTCGGATTTTTGTTTCCTGAATTGCGCTGTACAGTGTATAAATATGTTGAATTTCGGAGCAAAACCATATGCCCCCGATTCCCGATAAGCAGTTGGAAGAGCGCATCTTGACGGCCGCCCGCCATTTGTGGCGAGAACACGGTGAGAAGGGGCTGACGTTGCGGGAGGTGGCGCGTGCAGCCGGCACGACCACGCCTACGGTTTACAAGCGATTTCGAAATAAAGAAGCAATCCGGCTGGCACTGGTTTTGCGCTTCCAGTCCGAACTGCATGCCGAGCTATTCCGGTCCACATGCATAGAAGAGGTGTACAGGCGGCATTTGGCCTTTGCTGAGGCCAATCCGCACGAGTACGAGTTGCTCCGGTTGTCATGGCCAGAGTTGATCGGGCCAGGCCGTCCGCGCCCCGGACGTGTTTGGGTGTTAGCGCAACTGGCCGCACGTTTTGGCGGACAGCCGGAAAATTACGGCGAGATCGTCGATACATTGTTCCTGCTCTGCCACGGGACCTCCACCATGCTTACAGCGGGAGGGGACTCGGCTACCCGGGAAGAGTTGCGCGAGGCCTGCATCAAGATCTGCGACCGGCTGATCGAGCACGTCGAAATTTTCCATTCCTGCAACTAACACCGCGCGACTTGTTGGTTGACCGGCGAGACGCTCCTAATGGACATGGAAAAATCGATCCAGCAAAAACATGCATGCCGCCCCAACAAAGACCAGTAGCGCCATCTTCGCCCCAGGCTCCTTATTCACTTCAGGGATCAGATCCGACGCAGCCACATAAATCGTAACGCCCGCCGACAACGGCAAACCGAACCCTACCTCGTACCGGAGCACAGCCATCGTCATCACTCCAGCCACAGTGGCCACGCCCAGGGCGACCGACGCTCCCCAGGCAAACGCGCGGCTGCGCCCGCTGGCTAGCATCACCGACGAGATGGTGAATCCTTCTGGAATCTTATGCAGAAAAACCGCCACGAAGATGATCCATCCCAGCGCGGGGGACACAAGAAATCCCGAAGCGATCGCAATGCCATCGAAGAAGGTATGAATCAGCAACCCGATCAGTACCGAGTAGCCTTTGTGAGCATGGACAAACTCATCGGCGTGCGTCTCTTCTCCAAAGTGGAAATGCGGGGTGACGGTGTGCTCAAAGAAATGCACAAGCAAATACCCGCCGAGAATGAGAAAGCCGGCGTAAGCGCCGCGCAGATGGATGCTCTCCGGGACCATCTCAACCAGCGCCGTAGCCAGCATGAAGCCGGCGCCAAGCGCGACGAAGTAGCGCAGATAGGAGCGTTCCCAATTGCGTTGAACGATGATGGCGCCGCCGAACACGTTCGCGCCCGCAGCGGTCAGCCCCAGCAGCACGCTGGTCAGAATGGGAGACATGAGGGAAAAGAATAGCAGGTTGTTGGATCGGCGCAGGCGGCTTACCAGCCCGAGATTTTGTCATCCCGACCGGAGGGAGGGATACCTTTATGAATTGTCATCCCGAGCAGAGCGAGGGATCTGCATCTTGCAGCAGACTGCAGACCCCGTTGCTTCGCCCCAGCTTCACTTCGACGTCGTAGAGCTGGTCGTTGCTTCCGCGGTGGTTTCGTCCTGGCACGCGGACGACTCCTTGGTCACGATCTCATAACCTTCAGGCGGCTGGAATGTCGCCGCATCCGGTTCGCTTTGGCCCAGACTTATCAACTCGCGGTTCGTCTTGCCTGTGCGGGGATCGTCTCTTACGTCGCGCACCAAGAGTCCATTGAAGCCAACTGTAAGGGCCGTCCATATCTCCGAGGTGCTGACCAGCGGCGCATCGTTGCCCGCCGCACCTGCGGGAATCGTCGTGGTGTACCGGCGTCCACGCGCTTCGACGCCTTGGATCGACTCTGTTCCTAAATTTTCCGATGTAATTTTCGATTTCGGACCACTGACCACCGAAGCGTCGTCCCTCATCATTCTCGAGCAAGTATGTTCCGCCTCCGGGGTGGACATCTTAAATACGTGTGCGATCTTACCCGGAGAGTGCCAGGTGGTTTGGGTTCGGGCCACAGGATCATAGACGATGACATGGGTTTGCGGCGCCCGGACTCCCGACGTGACCGTCGTTGCGGTCATCCGACGCCCCTGCGAGTCCAGCGCTCTTATTTCGGTGGTCTCTCGCGTAATGGTGGTGCCGTCGGCTAGGGTTTGCACATGCGTGATCTTATACTCCGCGGTGTACGGCGCTTTTGCGGCCCGCACATTGGTTTGCGCAGTCACAGACCCGTGGCTCCGCGCGGGCTGGCTCGTGACCTGGCCCGAAGCTGACAACGCCAATCCCGCGACGGCAACTAACGTTAGAGCTCTCTGGATAGTAAGTTCTCGCATGTCACCAACTCCCGTCTAAGTTCAGCGCACGAACAGTCTGACATCGCCCCAGCCACAAAGCAACTGCTGGCGCTCTTACGCCACATCGTAGACCGTAAAATAAAGACCGCCAAAAAAAACGCAGAACTTGCGTGGCGAGGAAATTTCTCTCCCGCCCGCTCCTGCTAAAATCCGCCCATGCGGTACTGGCTGCAAATCATCGGATGGTGGTATTGCGTTCCATGTTCCACCGTTCCGGCCCTCTGGTTGATGATCCATCCATTCGCGGAGCACTGGCGCAAGCAGCGGCTTTCGCCCTACTTTTTTCTTCTGCCCGCCTGGATGGCGATCTGGCTGATCGTCGCTCTCGTCACCTGGCGCTTGAGAAATACGTTGCTTTATCGCGCCGGCTGGCCTTGGCTGGGCTCAGCTCTTCTCTTCGCTTCCGGCCTTTATGTCTACGTACGCGCTCGCCAAAACTTCAGCGTTCGGCAACTCGGCGGATGGCCAGAAGTTCAGGGCGCGAATCAAGAGCAGCGCTTAGCGACGGATGGCATTCGTTCCCGCGTCCGGCATCCAACGTATCTCGCATACCTCTGCGGAATGCTGGCATGGAGTCTCGGCACCGGCCTCGTCGTGTGTTGGGCCCTGACGGCCTTCGCCGTGGTTACTGGAGCGGTGATGATTCGGATGGAGGATGCGGAGTTGGAGAAAAGGTTTGGCGAATCTTATCGCGCATATCGCAGGTCCGTACCCGCGGTTCTGCCGAGAGTGTTCGAGCAGCGCCAGCTATAATCCGCAGTAACTGAAAGCTGAGGACTGAGAGCTGACAGCCGTTTCTCATGCGCTTCGAACTCTTCGTGGCAACCCGCTATCTTCGCGCCAAACGCCGCCAGGCGTTTATCGGCGTCATCACGGGAATTTCGATCCTGGGAGTAGCCGCCGGCGTGGCTTCGCTCATCGTCGCGCTGGCCATTAACAACGGCTTTCGTCAGGACTTGCAGGCACGGCTGCTCGGTTCGACGGCGCACATCAGTTTGCTGCGCGTGGAAAGCGATGGGATTCACGATTGGCGTCCGCTGCTGGAGAAGTTGTCGACGCAGCCGCATGTGGTGGCGGCGGCTCCGGCAATTTACGAGCAGGTGCTGATTTCGCGCGGGCCGCGGGCGCGCGGCGCGGTGCTCAAGGGGATGCTGCCGCAGTATGAGCGCAAAGTCAGCGATCTGCTGAACTCGGTTACGCTAGGATCGGCGGCGCTGCTGGAGGAAGCGCCTGCGGCGGTCCCGGCGGCGCCGGCGGAGACACCTGCAAAGGCAAATTCAAAAGCAACGGCAACGGCAACGGGCGAGGGCGCCCGCTCCACACAGCCAGTATCTCCCGACGACCTCGCCGGGGTGCAGCGGCGAGTCGCGGCGATGCCTCCGATTATTCTCGGCAAAGACATGGCGGACGAGCTAGGCGCGAGCGTCGGGTCGGTCGTGCTGGTCACGTCTCCGCAGGGAGAGCTCACTCCGTTTGGCATGGTGCCGAAGTACATTCGCTTTCATGTCACGGGAATTTTCAACTCTGGCTTTTACGACTACGACTCTTCCTGGGCGTTCATCCGGCTGGCCGACGCGCAGGAGTTGTTTGGCTTGGGCGATGTGATCTCGGTCATCCAATTCAAGATCGACGATATCTATCAGGCGGGCGATGTCGCGCGCTCCCTCGAACAGGCCGCAGGACAAGGTTTCATGGCCACCAGTTGGATGGAACAGAACAAGCCTCTATTCCGCGCGCTGCGCCTGGAGCGCGTCGTGACCTTCATCACCATCGGGCTGATCGTGTTCGTGGCCGCGCTCAACATTCTGATCTCGCTGATCATGATGGTCATGGAAAAAACAAAAGACATTGCCGTCCTCATGTCGCTGGGAACGAAGAAGGCGCAGATCAGGCGCGTGTTCATCGCGCAGGGCGTTTTAATCGGCGTGATCGGCACGGCCGTTGGACTGGTGATTGGCTACGCGATCTCGTGGGCCGGCGGACACTACCACTTCATCTCGCTCTCGCCCGAGGTCTATTCGATTGACTACGTGCCCTTCGCGCCGCGCCTGATGGATGGCGTGATCGTGGCCCTGGTCTCGATTGGGATTTCTTTTGTGGCTACGATCTACCCCTCGTGGTCAGCGGCGCGCATTCTGCCGGCGGAGGCCTTGCGCTACGAATAACTGTATGGTCTAGCGACCGGGCGAAGCCGCGATGTTCACGCGCCGCTCCCATCAGTGACCACGGTCACATTGCACTTCTTTTCCAAAGGTATACATTTTTTGCATACCTGCTCTTCGCGGGCTCAATCGCGAGAAAAGGTTGTTCCTCCTCGCGCTGTGAGCAATTGCGTGAGCGATCATGGTCCGAGGAATCGCGATCGAATGGATCGTGTTCTAATGGATCAGGTCTAAAGGATCAAAGACCGCCTTCTCCGGTAGCAGCGGGAAGCGGCGCTGATCCTTAGGAGGGCAAGTTTGCATCCAATAACTCAAGATCCTCTGCTGAGGGTCGAAGGGTTAGGTAAGAGGTTTCGCTCAGGCGAAGCCGAGTTGGTGCTCTTTGAGAATCTGTCTTTTGAGGTCGCGAAGGGAACGATGCTCGCCATCGTGGGACAATCGGGTGCGGGAAAGAGTACCTTGTTGCACATCATGGCGGCGCTTGATCGTCCGTCGGCGGGTGCCGTATACTGCGCCAACTCCCAAGTGAATGCGCTTTCTGAGGATGCCGCCGCCGAGTTTCGTAACCGCGAGATCGGCTATGTATGGCAGTTCCATTACCTGCTGCCGGAATTCACCGCGCTGGAAAACGTCGCCATGCCCTTGTTGACGCGCGGGCAGGCGCTCTCTGCCGCCAAACAAGAAGCTTCGCGGTGGTTGCGCGAAGTCGGACTGGAGTCGCGTGCGCATCATCGTTCCGGCGAGCTTTCTGGCGGCGAACAGCAACGGCTGGCCCTGGCGCGGGCGCTGATCACCCAGCCTCAAGTCTTGCTGGCCGATGAGCCCACCGGCGATCTCGATGGCCGCACCGGAGAGTTGGTTTTTGAACTGGTCGCCCGCTTGCACCGCGAGCACCAGTTAACCTCCTTAATCGCGACGCACAATCTGGCGTTTGCACGACGGTGCCATAGGGTTTTGCGCTTGGATCAGGGCAAAATAGCGGAAGTGGCGCCCGAATCGCTTCCGGCGTAACGAAAGGCAGAACAGGGACACTACTTAAAGAGTGGAAACGCTTAAGAAGTCAGAGTGGCCCGAAAGTAAGAACGTGCGGGTTACTACAAGGCGAATATCGCTTGGGAGATTAGGCGATATGAATGCATAATGAACTAGGGTCATGGGTTTGGCGGAGGGGTTCGCCTCCGCGGAAACTCGGGGGAACGAGTATATGTTCGAACGCTACACGGAGAAAGCCAGGCGCGTCATCTTTTTTGCACGGTATGAGGCCAGCCAGTTTGGATCCCCTTATATCGAGACCGAGCACCTTTTGCTCGGGTTGCTGCGCGAAGACAAGGCTCTGACGAATCGTTTTCTGCGCTCGCATGCGTCGGTGGAATCAATCCGGAAGCAGATCGAAGGGCACACTACAATCCGGGAAAAGGTTTCCACGTCGGTCGATCTTCCCCTGAGCAATGAATGCAAGCGCGTGCTCGCTTACGCCTCGGAAGAAGCGGAGCGGCTTTCGCACAAACATATTGGAACCGAGCATCTGCTGCTCGGCTTGTTGCGCGAAGAAAAATGTTTTGCGGCCGAGATTTTGCACGAGCGCGGATTGCGGCTTTCCACCATCCGCGAAGAACTGGCCCGCACCAGCCAGGAAAAAGCGGCGCCGCAACGCGGACAACGCGAATCCTCTTTACTGAGCGAGTTTTCCCGCGACCTGACGCAGTCCGCCATGGATAGCCAACTCGATCCGCTGGTGGGTCGCGACAACGAAGTGGAGCGCGTAGTGCAGATTCTGTGCCGCCGCACCAAAAATAATCCTGTCTTAATCGGCGAGCCCGGAGTAGGCAAGACCGCAATCGTAGAAGGTCTCGCCCAGCGCATCGCCGACGGCGAAGTTCCCTCGTTCCTCGCCGACAAGCGCATTCTTGCGCTAGATCTTTCCCTGATCGTAGCCGGCACTAAGTATCGCGGACAGTTCGAAGAGCGCCTCAAGACCATCATGAAAGAGTTGATGGAGTCGCAGAATTCCATCATCTTCATCGACGAGCTGCACACGCTGGTGGGCGCGGGATCGGCGGAAGGCTCTCTCGATGCCGCCAACATCCTGAAGCCGGCCCTGTCGCGCGGCGAAATTCAATGCATCGGCGCCACCACGCCCGCGGAATACCGCAAGTCCATCGAAAAAGATCGGTCGCTAGAGCGCCGCTTCCAGGCTGTAAAAGTTCCACCGCCCAACGAAGTCGACGCGGTCAAGATTCTTTTTGGAATCAAAGAGCGTTACGAAAAATTCCACGCCGTCACCTACACCGACGACGCCATCAATTTCTCCGTCTCGCACTCGAACCGCTATATTCCCGACCGTTTTCTGCCCGATAAAGCCATCGACCTGATCGACGAAGCGGGCGCCCGCGTAAAACTGCGCCAGACCACGCTTCCCGAAGAGTTGACCGAAGTCCAGAAGCGCATCAAGTTCATCGTCCACCGTATGGAGAACGCCATCGCGAACCACGAGTTCGAGAAGGCGCGCTTCTACTCTGACGAAGAACGCAAGGAGCGCGAGAACCTGCGCGCCCTTCGCGAAAAATACCACCTCGATGAATCCTCCACCGGCGTAGTCGGTCGGGAGGACATCGAGGATGTAGTCAGCCGCTGGACCGGCGTCCCCATCACGTCGATCAAAGAAGAAGAAACGCAGAAGCTGTTGCGCATCGAAGAAGAGTTGCACAAGCGCATCATCTCGCAAGATAAAGCCATCAGCGCGCTGGCCCGAGCCATTCGCCGCAGCCGCGCCGGACTAAAGAGCCCGAACCGCCCGATAGGCTCGTTCCTGTTCCTGGGGCCGACCGGCGTAGGCAAAACCGAAGTAGCCAGAACGCTAGCTCAGTTCATGTTCGGCAGCGAAAAAGCTCTAGTCCGTTTCGATATGTCCGAGTTCATGGAGAAGCATTCCGTATCGAAGCTGATCGGTTCGCCTCCCGGATACGTTGGATACGAAGAAGGCGGACAACTGACAGAACGTGTCAAGCGTGCACCATATTCTGTCGTTCTGCTGGACGAAATCGAAAAGGCGCACCCGGATGTCTTCAACATCCTGCTGCAGGTTTTTGAAGATGGCCAATTAACCGACGGCTTAGGCAACACGGTCGACTTCAAGAACACCATCCTGATCATGACGTCGAATATCGGCGCGCGGCACCTGATGAAGCGCGAGGGCCTCGGCTTCCAGTCGTCCAAAGACGAGATGGTTTCCGAGAAGGTCGAAGACCTGGTGAAGAGCGAGGTCAAGCGCACCTTCAATCCCGAATTCCTGAACCGCGTGGATGAAATCATCCTCTTCCTGGCGCTCAGCGAAGCCGACCTGATCCAGATTCTCGAACTCATGGTCAGCCAACTGAACCAGAACCTGGCGCAGCGTTCGATCACAGTAACGGTGGCCGACGAAGCCAAGAAATGGATTCTGAACCAGACCCTGACCGACCGCAGCTACGGAGCCAGACCGCTGCGCAGAGCCTTGCAGAAGTACATAGAAGATCCGCTCTCCGAGGCCCTGATCCAAGGCACGATCACCACCAGGCCCGCGTTCATCGAGGTCTTCCTGGAAGCGAACAAGCTGTACTACCGCCCAGTAGACGCAGAGAAAACCGAAGGCGTGCTGCTGTACGAAAGCTAGAAAAAGTCGTCAGCGTTCAGCCATCAGCCGTCAGCGAAAGCTGGCGGCTCTTGTTTTTGACCGGATGAGGCGGGGAAGCGTTCAGGGATAGACATATGGTAAGATAGTCTTACCATGCAAACCAAGGTTTCCACGAAAGGTCAGGTTGTCCTTCCAGGCCCATTGCGGCGACGCCTGGGAATTCGTGCGGGCGACGCTCTGGACGCAAATATCGAAGGTGGCCAGATCGTGTTGCGGCCCCACGCCAAGCGTCTGCGTCCGGCCCGTATTGTGAGCGATCCGGTAACTGGCCTTCCGGTTCTCAGCGCCGGGCCGGATGCTCCGGCCTTGAGCAACAAAGAGGTCGAAGAAATCATGGCTAGTTTCCCATGAGCCGGCCATTTGACCTCGGAGCGCGTTTATTCTTCGAGGCCTGTCCGCTATGACCTATCTGCTTGATGTCAATGCCCTGGTGGCTCTCGGATTCGCGCAACACGAGTTCCACAATCGCGTCGCCCATTGGATCAGATCACAGCGTTTCCCACCCCTTGCAACTTGTTCGATCACGGAACTTGGTTTTATTCGAGTGCTGGTCCAAGCCCCGGCTTATGGACTTACCGTTTCACAGGCCCGCACCCTGTTGGTTCGAATTAAGCGCGCCGATGCTCCACAGTTCATTTTTATTCCTGACGATCACGACATCTCCCATCTACCAACGTGGGTGAAAACCGCCCGGCAAACGACCGATGGTCATCTGGCCGTGCTGGCCAACGCCAACGACGCAACCCTGGCGACCCTTGGCACGAAAATTCCGGGAGCCTATCTGATTCCCGAAAAATAACCTCAACAGCGCGGTATCGGGTTGGGTCTAGTGGTGTGGAGCAGACCAAGCCTGAATACCGTCGGTATGACATCATCGTACATAAACCTAACCGATTGGGTTAATGCGAACGAGTTTTGGAAGCTATGCCCCTAACTCTATGTAAAATAAATATCTTACATCACTTTTGGATCTAACTCCTTATTCCTCAAAGATCTAGCGGAAAATGCGCCCTAAATCTTTGATTCTAAAAGATCGCACCAGGAGGGGTCTCCGAGATGGAGATCACAACTCGATTTGGTTCCAGAGAAGAACTAATAACGAAGAACTGATTAAAGGTCTAAGAATCCCTAAGAGCGAGAAGCGAACAACGCTAAAACTGCACTCCAGAATTGACCACAACGCCGAGTTGTGTTTTACTCGATGCACTCGGGGCTGGCTCATAGCAGTTGCTTGGGAATACGTACCAACAATTCCGGGGCGTGAGACCGAGGTGCGTCATGAAGTCCAGCTCAGCTGTTGCCGTTCTAGCAGTGTCCCTTCTAGCTTTAACCCTGAGTGCCAGCGCGCGTGAGACCGTTCTGCCCGCTGGAACCCTTCTGAAATGCACCATGAATGAACCCAACTTTTCTTCCGCCACCGTTGCCGTCGGAGATCCCGTGCTCTGCCATCTGCACTCGGTAACGGAATTCGGCCACCAAACGTTTCCCCGCGGAGCTTATTTAGTCGGCCATCTGGAATCGGCGCAGGATCCGGGCCATTTCTGGGGCAAAGGAAACATGAGGCTGGTGTTCGATCGCATCGGACTGCCGGACGGCGACCTGCCGCTCGACGCGAAAGTCATCGCCACGCGCGGCTACAAAGTAGATAAAACAGGCGCCATCGACGGCAAAGGTCATGCCAAGCGCGACATCGTCGAATGGATGATTCCGCCGCTCTGGCCGTGGAAGATTATCATGTTGCCCGCCCGCGGTCCGCGTCCCACGCTCAAGGGTGAGAGCACGCTGGAACTGCGCTTGATGGATGACGTGCAGATTCCGCAAGTCTCGGCCACCAACGGTCCTGATTGGCATTTCTTCGGGCAACCGCGGATGGAAAACGACTCGTATTATCAGGGCTCTTACCAGGGCGCCAGCGCATCGGGAGACAACACGATTCCTCAACTCGCAGTGCGCAATACGAACGTAAGAGTCGTGTCGAGCGAACAGCCGATGCCTGAGGACAATCCGCACTTCGTCTATGCCAGATATGTCACCAAGGGCGTGGCGGGCGGCGGCGGTGCTCCGGGAGTACCTGTGTTTGTGCTGAAGTCAGGCATGGTTCTGGAAGTGGGCAATTACACTTACGAGAACGGCCGCATCAGCTACGAACTCGCCAGCGGCGGAAACGGTGTAATCAGCTCCGATGAAGTCGACTGGAACACAACCACTCGCATCAACACCCAGCGCGGCGTACGAACGATGTTGCGAGGTGGACATCCAGGAACCGGAACGGAAGGCTACTAAACAGCCGTCAGCACTCAGCCGTCAGCAGTCTTTCCCGCTGTCGGCCTATTTTCCTGCGACCAGAGGCCGCGAAGCGTCATCCATAAGAGCGCTGGGAACCGCCACGCTTCAAAAGACACTCCATGTCCAAAATCAGCATCGCCGAAAAGTTCGCCAAGATTCACGACTACTACAATCCGCGCATCGCCGCCGAACTCAACGGACAGTACGTGAAGTTCGTCAAGTTCGACAGTCCGTTCGTCTTCCACCATCATGATCATGAAGACGAGATGTTCCTGGTCGTCAAAGGCCGTTTCCGCATGGAGTTTCGCGATCGGCACGAATGGATCGAGACCGGCGAGTTCGTCGTAGTACCGCGCGGGGTCGAACACCGTCCCGTGGCCGAGGAGGAATGTTGGGTCCTGCTCTTTGAACCGGCCACCACGCTGAACACTGGCAACGTCGAGAACGAACGGACGGTGCACGAACTCGAGCGCGTTTGACACACAACTCGTCGGCAACGAAACTCTAAGTACGGAATGGAAATCATTGTCTACTCCGCGCCCTGGTGTCCCCATTGCCGGGACGCCAAACGCTTCCTCGACCAGCATCAACTGGCATACACCGACATCAACATCGACACCGCTCCGGAAGCTGCCGAAGAGGTGGTGAGACGCACCGGCAAGCGCGCCATCCCGCAGTTCGTGATCGATGGAGAATGGGTTCAACCGTACTCGCCAGAAGAAGGGTTCCTCTATGACGAGATGGCCAAGCGGTTGGGAGTAGAACCGTAATTCGTGTAGAGACGGGGCTTGCCCCGTCTGCGGCAGCGCGACTAGAAGGAGACGCGGCAAGCCGCGTCTCTACAGCGAGGTTCGTGCCCCGGTCTCTCAGTTACTTTCGGTCCGCTCCCATCCGACTTCTGTACCCTACACGCCTGGGCCCGAATGCGTCAGGATGGTGGCTGCTGCCCGGATTCATCTCCCTCCGCCGGGCCGAACCCTCATGTTCGACTCCAATCAAGGCGAAGACGATCTGGTTGAAACCTGGCAGCGGTTTGTCCAGGGCCTTCTCGGAGTGCTGGCGCTGGTGGGAGCGGGAGTAATGGCGCATTACTACGCTCCCCGGGACAACACCGGTCTGGAGCAGCAGGTGCACCAGCTTTCACGCCAAGTGGCCGATCTGGAACGCCAGCAGTCGTTTTCGTCTACCGCGGTGGACGATGCTCGGGAATCGGTCGCTTACATCTATGGGATTTATCACGTCTCGGGCCGGGCGCAGAGCTTTCGCGCACGCGTGGCTGGGACAGGGTTTGTCGTTGCGCCGGGACTGCTCGCCACTAATCGCCATGTGGCCGAGCCTTGGTACGGCGACCGCGAGGTTGCAAGCGCTCTGCGGCAGGGCGGATCGCCGGTGCTGGAGAAGCTGGTGGCGTATTTCCCGGGCTCGCCGCTTCCGGTAACGCTGGCCACGGCGGTCGTGGCCACGCACGGCGATCTGGCGGTTCTGCGCCTGGAAAACACGGCTTTTACCAATCAACTGCGACCCTTGACTCTGTCGGAAACTCCGACTCATGTGGGCGAGTCGGTAAGCGTGCTGGCGTATCCGATGGGAGTGACTGGGATGGTGGCCAAATCTCCTGCGGTGGTGTATGACCGGCTTTCGTCGCATCCGGATGATGCCGACACGGCGGGCGAGTTGGCGGCATTGTCGCTGATCCGGCCTTCGGCTACTTTTGGCCACGTCGGCGATGTGACTGGAGACAAGCTTATCTACGATGCGCCCACGGCGCGTGGCGGCAGCGGAGGTCCGGTGCTGAACCTGCGCGGGGAAGTCGTGGGCGTCAACTCGGCGTACATCGATGGCTTCTCGGGGGGAACTCTGGGAATCACGGTCGCTCAGCTGCGTCCGCTGGTGGAAACGGCTAAGCGAACCGCGCTGGTGACGGCTGCGGAAGAATCAGGTGTCAGGTCTCAGGCGTCAGGTCTCAGGCAAAACATATCCTCTCTGCATTGAGAAACAAAAGGCTGGGATTTAAGAGGCGGTTCGTTGGACCCTCCCCTGCGGTCTTTTGGAATCAAAGATTTAGCGGTTGTTTTTTCCCAGATCTTTGAGGAATAAGGACTTAGCTATAAAGTCTTTATTCTTCAAAGACTTGGGTGGTTTGATCAATAAGGAACTTACAAATTCCTGGGACTCGAAATGAGGTTATCCGAGTTCGAGATGCTCACTCTCTCTTTCGCGCGTCGGGTGATGACGGAGCGAACCGAGGCACTGCTGGGACGGCCGCCGGGACGACGGCGTTACATTGGAGATCGCAGACAAACGGATGGAATTCGGGTACATTGTAACTTCCTGCCTTGAATAATAAATTAGCTCTGTGGCTGCTCTCAGACTGGGGATAGATCCCGAGTGCAAGCTGTGTTGGGCACGGGCTCCAGGCAACGGATTGCTGGCGGGCAGACTCCAAAGGAAACTGAATTCAAAGATTCAAAAGAGAGTTCATCATGATAAAAGGCTCCCTGCTTGGGGTGGTTTTGCTGAGTCTGTTGGTGATTGGCGGTTGCGCTAAGGGAGGCAACGGAATTGTTCCCACGGTTATGCTGAACCCAAGCACCAGCGCCAGCGCGATCTACCCGGCCCAGCAGGTGACATTTACGGCGGTCACAACCAGTCCGGCCGATGCCGCTGTTACCTGGACCCTGGGTCCCGCGTCAACCTGCACGGGCACGCCGAATCCATGCGGACAGATCGTATCGACCACGCCGCCGAGCGCGGGCACCTCGGCCACTGCCACCTACCAGGCGCCCCCGTGCCAACCCCCTCCGGCGACCGTGTGTCTCTCCGGAGTGCAGCCGACGCTCACAGCCACAATCAACGGGTCGAGCCCTCCGGCATCGGGTAGTTCGGACCTCGGGTTGGTTGACGTTACCACCGAAGTTGCGCCGTCGACTCTGAGCGTGGGCAACGGTCTGAGCCAGCAATTTACGGCGGTAGCCGTGCCTGATTATGCACCGCAGACTTTGACGTGGAGTTGCTCGGCGAATGGAAATCAGTGCGTGAATTTTGGTCCGGACCCGAATGTAGCCGGAGCCTACCTCTACAAGGCAAGCGACAACTGCAGCGGGAATTGTGTTCAGATATCGGCATCTTCCACGCTCGATCCGAGCGGCTGCACACCCAATCCCAAGTTCTGCACGATCGCCGCAGTTTCGCTGACGAGTTCCCGGGTGTCCGGCACGTATGCATTCCAATTTTCCGGGTATGACAACAGCAACAACCCCATCGCGGTGGCGGGAACGTTCACTGCGTCTTCGAGTGGGTCGATCACCTCTGGTGGTGTAGAGGAGGTGCTCACCAAGAGCGGCCCTGCCGCCCAAAATCCGATTGCGATAACGGGCGGTTCCTATGCCCCATCGTCCGACCCATACAATTCGAATAACGTGGGCACGCTAACGCTGTTACCTTCGGGAAGCTATCCGTATAAGTTCCAGGTCGTTCTTGATGGCGCGGGCGACATCGAGATGAACGAAATCGACGGAAATGGCACCGGCTCCGGCATCGCGAAGATTTCGAACTCCAAGAACTTCAACGGCACCACCGACCAGACTTACGCATTCGGCTTCACCGGCGTGGACGCGGCTGGCAACCGGGTTGGATATGTAGGAGTTTTGCCGATTAATGGCTCTGGGGCGATATCCGGCGGCCAGGTGGATGTGAACGACAATGGTACGGCGAATAGTTACAGCAGCGTTGCGGGCACCTACACGCAGGACGTCCAAACCAGCGGATTGTGGCATGTAACGGGCCTGACGCTGGCTTCGGGCACGACGCTGGATTTTGATTTCTTTGTCGCTTCTGGATCGTCGACCAGCAAGAATCCGCTCACTTTCTATGCCATTTCCACCGATACCGTCGGAGCGTCCCACCCGGCCGCGGTCTCGGGAACGATGGTGCTGCAGGATTCTACGCAGACCTATAACAACGCCGCTCTCGACAGCACCTCCGTTTTCGCTCTGACGGGAGTGAGCGGATCGAGTACCAACGTCGCGCTAATTCTGGGCTCGACCGATGGCAGCGGCGACTTCTTTGGCAGCTTCGATCAGAACGATGCCGGCACGGTCCTCTCCGCCGTTCAATTTCCGGGTGCCAAGCAATCCCCGTCTCCCTACACGTACGCGACCTCCGGCACCCCAGCCAACAACGGACGCTATATCTTCCAGATGCTGGGCAATCCAACTGCAAGCTCAGTGGTCGCGCCAATTCCGTTCGTGCTCTATGCCAGTGGGGCCGGCAGCGGATTCCTGCTTGATCAATCCAGTTCGTCGGTGATGACCGGAACGATGAACCCCCAGGGGAACTTAGGGATCGAATTGTCCAGTTCGGAGTTTCCGGGTACATATGCCGAAGCGACCACGGTCAGTGCCAGTCCGGGTCTGAGTCCGATTACGGCCAACCTGTTCGCGACCTGGGCGCAACCGAGTGGCTCAAGTTGCACCTCAACGTGCCTGACCGGAACTCAGTACCCAGGTTCGCAAACGGTGACTGGTACGTACACAGTATCCGCCTCGGGCACAGGGACGATTGCGCGGACGGCTCCATCGACCGAGACTTACGTGATCTATGTTGTTAACACCATCGGATGTAAAGCCACCGCCAAGAATGCAAATCCGGCTTGCGCGGTACAAAGTTTTTACGTGATGGGCTCTTGCACGATTGTGCCTCCGGCAACATCTTGTACCAGTGGTCCCTGGCCCCCAAGTTCGATCCTTTACGCGCAGGAGTAAGCGTGCGATTGGAGCGCCGGGCATCCCTTCGGCAGGCTCAGGGCAGGCTCTCGCCCGTCTCTCCACAGTCGGACGCATCACGCGCTCACGGTACTCGACTGCTATTTTCCGCGGATCACGGTTTTTGCGGTGGCGAGATTGTCGAAGCGGTCGTAGGCACGAACGACGACCACGTGGTCATTCGCGGTATTGTTTTCCATCAGTGGAGGCGCGGTTCCGGGCTGGGGCATGGCCACGCGAAAATCGTAATCTTCCGTCTTCGAATCCGACAACTGTCCCACTGGCTCGACAAACTGCCAGTCGCCGCCATCGAGCGAATATTCGGCTCGCTTGATCGGGGAGAACGAGTCGCTGGCGCGGAAGCGAACGTGAATCTGCCTTCCCTCGACATGCTTTTCCTCGACAGTCTTTTGCTCGACAATCTTTTGTTCGACTATCGCCGTCAGGTTCTCGATCAGCGGAGAAGTGCTATCGACCTCGAAGCGCGCGCTGACACGTTCGGCGTAGAGCGCTTCTCCGGGCGAATGTGAAGGCGCGTCGGATGCGATGACCTTCACGGTGTAGCCGCCATCGGGCAGAAGACTGGCGTCGAAAGAATAGTAGCGATCGGGGATGTCGCCTTTCAGCAGCAGCCAGCGGGATTCGCCATCGCCGCGGTAGTAGACGGTGTAGACGAGTTGGTCGTCGTTATCGTCATGCGCCGACCAGCGGATGCCAATCGAATCGCGGTCGCGCACGGCCGGAGGTAGAGATTCGAAACGCGGCTGCCCCTGTCCTTGGCCCTGCCCGGAACCCTCGCCGGTCAGGTGTGGAGTGGGCTGGTAGTGGTATCCGGGCTGGACGACGATCTCGTCAATCACAGGAGCGACGTTTTTGGGCAGATAGTTGAGCAGGACATCGTCAATGCGAGGCGCGGGATTGCCGGCCGGATTGCCAGTATGGAGCACGGCTTTCCACTGCACGAAGCGCGCGGGCGGAATCTTAAGCTCGGCGCCGGCGCCCAGGGCTTGGGCGAAATTCAGGCGCGTCCACGGACTCCAGTTGCGATCGGGATTGTCGACGTTGCCGCTGCGCGCATAAAGCTCGACACTAGAATTGGAACTGGAATTTGCGGCGGCGCGAACGCTGGCGCGTCCCCACAGGGAAAAGATGTGCGCGTCGAAGACATCGCTTTCATACGTGCCTTCCGATTCGGGACCGGGACCGAGGAGAAAGATCTTTCCCAAGTTGCTGCTGGAGGCATAGAGCCCTCCGCCGGGAGCGGCGGCAAAGGCCGTGATCTGCGTGGCGCTCGCTTTGATCAGATCGGTGAAATCGTCGACGCCGTTGATGGCGAAGATGTGCCCGCGATTGCCGGTACCGGCCACCAGTCGCCCGTGCTGATCGAAAGCCAAGGCGTAGACGAGATCTTCACGGGAAGTCCACAAACGCGACGGGGCGCCATCGGGGGCGATGCGATAAATCTCGGAGCCGCCGCTGGCGCCGAGTCCGGGAGCGGGAAACGGCGTGGCGGGCGCAGCCGGGGGTGCGGTGATGGTGATATTGCCGCCGGGCGCGGGAGCGGCTTGCGCGGGAGAGAGGGTGATGCCCATTTGCGGCATTGCGCTTTCAGGACGCTTCTCTCCGGCGGCAGCGGCGTAGATGTTGCCGGAGGCGTCGATGGCAAGCGCGGTAATTTCCTTTTTGGCCGCGCTGTAGAGAACGAACGCTTCGCCACTCGGCGCAATGCGATAGATCAGTCCGCTGCCATCGGAACCGGCGATGAGGTTTCCGTTGGGATCAAGCGCGAGCACGCGGATGTGGACTTCATCGCTCTTGAAAAAGAGCGAGTGCTGGCCGGCGGCGCTGATTTTGTAAATTTCTCCGTGATCGCCAGTGGCGACGTAGAGCGCGCCGGCGCTGTCGAGAACCATGTCCCAGATGTACTTGGAGCCGGGATCGAAATAGGGCGTGGCGCTCCAGGAGGCTTTCGCTGCGGTCTTGGCGGCTTTCGTTTCTTCAAGGCGATAGACCTTGCCGTCAGGCGCTGTGGCGGCGTAGACGATTCCTTTTTTATCGACGACCAAAGCCTGCACCTGCAACTCTTGCGGCTCGAAGACGGTCGTGGTCTGGCCGTCGGGCGTAATGCGATAGACGCGGGCGGGAGAGCCGGCGGCGGCGTAGAGATTGCCCGCGGGATCGGATGCAATCGCCCAGATGTAGGTCGAGGGCGTGGTGGCGAGCGCCTTGAAGGCGGGAGCGAGTTCGAGTCCGCCTTCACTGCGCAGGGCGATGCCATGGGCAGTGCCTTTGATCAGTTCTTCGAACTTGGATTGTTCCCAGGTGCGAGTGCCCTCGGCGAGGGCGAATGCGGAAAGCGCGGCGGTGAAAAGAACAATTGTCGATACTCGAGCAAGCGTTTTATGAGTCAAAGTCATCCTCAACAGTTCTACCTCAATACTTCTAGCTTCATTTAACCAGCTATTTCTTTTCCGTGCTGCTGCTGTAGGTTTTCAGCGCCAATTCCAGATCTTGAACGCGATGGCTGTCTTTCACCCTGTCGAGAGAATCGCGCGATACCGCGAGGCTTCCATCCAGGATTCGTTTCAAGTTGTCGAGATTGCGCTGCCAGCGCGCAATTACGGACGCCGGGACGCTTCCCATGCCGGCGGGAACAAAGCGGCGGCTGGCGATCTGGGCGGTAATTCCTCGCGCGGCTAATTGACGCTGTAATTGTGGGATGTGACCGGCTCCGAAGACGATGACGATGCGGGCCGCCCCGGACGCGGCATCCATGCAATTTTCTATGATGCGACGATTGCGTTCGTGCCAGCCTCCCATCGCTATGTCGGAGACGGTGTTCTCGCCCACCACTTGCTCGAACTGATAATCGGCGAGGGCTACGCCCTTGGTATGCAGAAAATCAAAGAGCGACGGCTCGCTCTGCGACTGCATCTGTTTGGCGGTGTCTTGGGTCAGCGCCCCTAGCTTGTCTTTGATCTCTTTGGGCTCCATCTCCTCGGCTCGGCTTTGCCATGCTTTGGCGATGCGCCAGTCAGTCACGGCAAAACGCGCGTGCAGCGTGGGCGCAACCTCGGCCAGGAACGCGGCCTCGGGAGGGAAATAGCCTTCCATCGGGCCCTGGTAAGCCTCGGGCGTAATCTCGCCGCAAATCAAATCGGGATGCAGCGCCTCAACTTCAGTTCGCAGATCAGCGAGCGAGTAGTGACTTTCAGGTTTGAAATGCAGATCGTGTGCGGTCCCTAGGAGAATCACTTCGGGCTTGGATGGGGCTGCGGCTGGCTGGAGCGCGCCTTGCGCCAAAAGATGACAGGATAGCAACGGTAGCCAAAAGACCACCGTCAGTTTTTTCATGTTGAAAGTATATGTCAGCCGGAATTTCCTTACTTGATGCTGATCGTCAGCATCTGTGCGCCGGAGACGACATAGTCGAGCGGTTCGGTGGAAGCTTCGCTGACGGACGATTCGCCGAGCACGACCATGTCCTGCGTGCCGCGCATGTTGTCCATGACGTTCATGACGCTAAGCGGGAGCGTCGGCATTATTTTGTCGGCGACCATGGCTTCGGGATCGGAATCGATGAGCGAAACATAGACGCGATCGTTGGCGCGCTCCTTGTTGAGCAACGCAATCGTCGGGGCCAGACCGAGGCCACGGTTCATCATCGGCGTGCCGCGATGCATGCGGTCGAGCGTGTCACCATCGCTGACCAGGATACGCAATGTTCCCTTGGACGTGGAAGTGGGAATCCGGATGGGAATCTGGCGCACCAGGCGCTCACCGCGATAGGGACGAATCACGGTCTCCACCATAATCTGGTCGCCGGGACGAGCTTCGGTCATATCCGTGCGCGCAGCTTCCAGGCGGGCGGAGCGGCGCTCGCGGACCAGATCGAAATCCAGCTTTACGCCCTCAACGTCGGGAACATCGTAGGGATTGCTGTAGATGCGTGCAAAGCGGTCGCCGATGGTGGCGGCAGCCATCGCTGCCGCGGGCTGCCCGTTGTCTTGCGGGGCAAACATGTTACGCAGCGTAACGTCGGGATAGCCCTTCACGCTGAGCACACCATGCATACGGTAGGTCATGTCTTCGCCGTATTCGTTGGTGCCGTGCAGCGCGTTGAAGACGGTGGCCATCATGGCCACGGGGCTGAGGCGCGCATTGTTCAAAATTTCGTAATGGAATTCCTTGGTCGCGGTTCCACGTTCTCCCTCACGTTCTCCCGCACGTTCTCCCGTACTATGCATGGCCACGGTCACGGGAATCATTTTCGACTCGCGTCCGGGCACGCCCATGATGCCGTTCTGGCGATCCTGCACGAACGCGCCTACGGTCTCGGTGGTGTTGACGATCTTGAATGCATTCATCGGCGAGGGCAGCGTGGCCAGCACCGTGGCTTTCGTCATGGGCAAGTCCACTTCGCCAAACTGCAGCAACGGATGTCCGCAGGCGAGCAGCCGCTGCGGATCGACGTAAGTCACGGTGCAGGTCGCGGCAATATCCATATCGCCACGAACCAGCACGGCACTGACAGCGGACCCGGCTTCGATCGGCTCTGGTTGCTTGCGATCGCTGGCCGAGCCAATGCCCATCACCGGAACAATGCCGACGGCCGCGAATTGCGGCGCGTAGCGCTCGAGAGTTTCCTTAGAGAAACCGTTGAACACGAGCGGCGTTTCGATGGGCTGGAGGTAGTTGCTGTAGTTCTGAGAAAAACTCTGGGCCTGAAGCGCCGAGGCTTCGCCGGGGCTCGCGGTTTGCGTGGTTCCACTTTGGCTGGAAGGATTCGCGTTCGTTACGCTGGCTGGCATCGGCGCCGAACCTCGCACCGCACCTCGTGCGGAACTATGATCGAGCGCGTCGATCTCCAGCATCTCCTCGATCGGGGTCACGCCCGCGATCGGTTCCTTCGAGAACTCGCCGATACGGAAGGCCAGCGCGCCCGCCAGCTTGCCGTCAAAATAGACCGGGCTTCCGCTCATGCCGGCAACCACGCCGGTATATTCGGGCTTGGCGCCGAGCAGACGGACAAGGATTATGTCGCCCTTGGGACCGTTCACATTGTGCATCACGCCGAGAACTTCCAGGTCCATCGCTTCCGGTTTCACGCCCTGGAACACGGTGAGCGCCGTGCCTTTCATGCCTTCGTGAATCTGATCGAGCGGCATGATGGCCATCGCCGGTTTGGCTTGAGCATTAACTTCCTGTGCGATAGCTTCTTGTGAGATAACCCAGGCGGAGGACAAGAGACACAAAAGGACGGCGAGTGCGCGCGCGATTCTACCCATGGACGACCCCAGAGGTCACGAAGTGACCCTTGCTTCTAAAGACTCCGCGTGCTATCAAAGGCTTTGCCGAGAGAGGCGGCGTTTCTTCGGCCGGCAAAACAGCCCAACCGCAGAGTACTTGCATCTATACTAGCACAGGAGTTTTTGAGGATATCCCCATGTTTTGCAGCGAATTTTGCGGGCGAAACCGCGTTCCGTCTACTTCCCGTAAGCGCGTGATCCTGTTGGCGTTGGTTCTCTGCTGGATGCTTGCCGCAGCTTTCCCGTCCCTATCGCGGGCTCAGGGCACACCTCCGCAGAACCCGAACCAGCAGGAGACTCCACCCGAGGCCGGCGGACCGCAAAACGATGTTGGACCATATGTGATCCCCAAGAAAAAAGACGAACCACCGCCGCCGGCTCCGGAAAAGCCGAAGAAAATCGAGAACATGCCTGACTACTCGATCAAGGTGGACGTACCCATCGTGAACCTGGATGTGCTCGTGACCACGAAGGATGGTCAAACCGTGCCCGGGCTGACAAAAGAAAATTTCAAGATCATGGAAGACGGCCAGCCGCAGCAGATCGCGAGCTTCAATCAGACGCAGGCGCCGATCACGGCAGTGTTGCTGATCGAATTCGCGACCAACGTCGCCTATATGTATGACGCGTTGAATGCTTCCTACACTTTCGCCAGCGGCTTGAACAAGGAGGATTGGGTGGCCGTGGTTTCCTATGACATGAAGCCGCAGATCCTGGTCGACTTCACGCAGGATAAACGCGCCATCATGGGTGCGCTGAATTCGCTGCGCATGCCGGGATTTTCCGAGCGCAACCTTTTTGACGCCCTTTACGACACCATCGACCGCTGCGACCGCATCAACGGCAAAAAATACATCATCCTGGTTTCTTCGGGACGCGACACCTTCAGTAAGCTCAACCTCGATCAGATTACAAAGAAAGTCAAGGCCACGAAAGATATCACTATTTATGCGGTGAGCATCGGGTGGCAGTGGCGCGAAATGATGGCAGCGCGCGGCTACGCGGGATCGATCGCGCAAATCGATTGGCTGCAAGCCGATAATCAGCTCAATACCTTCAGTCATTTGACGGGTGGACGCGCGTATTTCCCGCGTTTCCAGGGCGAACTGCCGGAGATTTTTCACGACGTCGCGGCCGACATCCGCAACCAATACAGCATCAGTTACCACCCGACCAACCCCAAGCTTGACGGCACTTACCGCAAGTTAAAAGTCGAGTTACAAGCGCCGGACGGTGGCCCGCTGAAAGTTCGCGATCAGAAAGGCAAGGAAGTGAAATACATCGTGTATACGCGAGAAGGTTACACGGCGAAACACACGGTCGAGTAGCGGAACGCGCTCACTGCGCCACGAGCTTAACTTGTGTGCGTGTCGAAACGCCTTGCAGAAAAGCAGGCACATCCAGGATTGCCCGGCGGGGCGTGAAACTGTGGATTGGTTCGCTGGTCAAAGCGCAGCCAGCCGCCGCTGAATCACCAAGAAGTACAGCGCCAGCAGAATGAGCAGGAATCCGTTGGTGCTGAGCACCACGGGCGCGGTAAAGACGGGAACCAGCCATCCTGACAACAGGTTGCCCATCGGCATGCCGCCACGGAATGCGAAATTGTAGACGCTCATTACGCGCCCGCGCATTTCGTTGGTCGTAATCAGTTGCACCAGCGAATTCACAGTGGCAAACACTGCCATCATCGATGCGCCCACCAGCACCAGCACACCCTGGCTCAGCGGCAGCGATTTGGACAAAGCAAAGCCGGCGATTCCCGCGCCCAGACAGACGAGCGCGCCCAAAGCGACGAGACCTTTTCTTTTAATATTTCCCGCGCTGGCGACACCGAGCGAGCCACAAATCGAACCGATTCCCATCAGCGCTAGCAGATTGCCGTAAGTCTCGGGGCCGCGATGGAAGATGTCCTTTACGAAGACGGGGAAATAGGTGCGCAGGGGCATGGCCAGGAACGTCATGCAGAAAGCGAGCAAAATCAGCGCCTCCATCGAACTTTGACGGCGCGCGAATTGAATGCCTTGCTTCAGGCTGGTGAGCATCGATTCCGCGGTCTTCGACGGCAAAAAACGGGTGCGGATAATCATCAGCGACACGATGGGCGCCAAGAACGATAGGGCGTTCAGTCCGAAACACCATGTTTCGCCGAACTTGGCCAATGCCTGTCCGGCGAGCGCCGGCCCGATGGTCACTGCCAGGTTGAACTGGATCGAATTCAAGGCGATGGCGTTGGGCATGTCCTCGCGCTCGACCAAGGTGGGAATCAGCGCCAGATAAGCCGGGCCGCCGAAGGCCTGGGCGAATCCGGAAATAAACGAGAGGCAGAGAATGTGCCAGACGTGCACGTGGCCCGTCGCCACCAGAATGGTGAGCAGGCCGGCGCTGGCCATCTGCACATACTGGGAGCCGAGCAGAATTTTGCGGCGCTCCACGCGATCGGCGATCACCCCGCCGACCAGCGAGAACATGAAGATGGGAAGGCCGCCGAGAAATTGATCGAGCCCGAGCAGGAACTTGGAATGGCTGAGCCGGTAAATCAGCCAGCTCTGCGCCACAATTTGCATCCAGGTACCGATGCTGGAAGTGCACGCGCCCACCCACATCAGGCGGAAATCACGATAATGAAATGCTTTAAAAACCCGGCGAATCAAGCAAGCGTCTCCAAGGGCTTCGCAGAAGCCTACCATGCGCTTCAAGATTAGACGTGGCAGGCTGCGAAAAGGCGTCGGGGTGCAGCACGGGGCGTGACGAGCGGCGTTCGATGATGCCGAGACTATTCCGGAGCGGTGTCGGGGCCATGCAATTCCGGGGCTCGCCAGCGCTCTACTCGCTCAGCGCAGGTGCAAGGGAAGCGCGACCAGGAGCGCACTGGCGCCGTTCCATAAGATCTGCACGCCGATGCAGACCAGCAGGAACGATGTAAGTTGCATGATCACCGTCATTCCCGTCGTGCCCAGCACGCGAGCCAGACGGTCGGCAAATCCGTAACACAGAAAAATGCTGGCCGCGAGCAGTACTGATCCGACAATAGCGGTCAGGATAGTCACCAGATTGAACCCTTCGTGGTGCGGGGCATTCGCGCCCAGTGTGATCGCCACCGAAATCGATCCGGGGCCCACGGTTAGGGGCAAGGTCAACGGGTAAAACGCGTTGTGGAACGGGTCCTGGGGCTGAATTTCTTTCTTCACGTCCTTCTGGTCGTCGTCATTACCTTGCTTTAACAGCGTCCACCCGGTAGAGATGACAATCAATCCCCCGCCCACCTGGACTACGGGCAGGGAAATTCCAAAGAAGGAGAGGATGTGGGTCCCGATGAAGTACGATCCCACCAACAGGAAAAAGCTGTTCATCGCAATCCGCAAAGAGAGTGCTCTCCGCGTACTTGGCGAGTGTTCCCTCGTCATCGAGAGAAAGATCGGGCTTCCTCCCAGCGGGTCAACGATGGGAAACAGTGCGCTGAGAATCAAGAACAGACTTTTTGCCGCTTCCACCAGCATGTTTCTCCAAGCCGCGGTTCAACTTTGGCGCCGGCCCAGCTATTTCCCCATAGACATCAATCGGGAGATCGTAGCATTTCAGGAGAAAAACTGCTGGTGCGTTGCGGGGCGTCTGCGGTGCAGTGAGGTATTTTTTTTATCTTGGTGCCAGTCGCGCCAATAGATTACGTCAAGGTGTCCGTTTTTGAGGTTCGATATCGGAATAGCTTTTTGCACTCCGGTCTTAAGAAGCCGTCGAAGACAGGAATGTGCAGGCCGCCCTTTTCAAGAACGAATTTGCACGAAATGAGACAGGCGCGCCATTTGAATTCCTCGGTACCGTGCTTCTTGCCGAACTCCGTAATGTCTTGCTGGGAAACGCCAAACACCACGGCCCCAATTTTCGACCAGACGCAGGCGCCGGCGCACATAGCACAGGGTTCATGCGTGGAATACAAGACAAAATCCGGAAGATAACGGCCGTAGCCGGAGGAAACGTATTTCAAGGTTTCAAGCTCCACGTGCTTGATGGATGACCCCGACGTTTTTACCCGGTTGCCGGCAGACGCGATCACGACTTCCCGATTGCCAATCAGTTGCGTGATGACGGCACCGATGGCATAGTCGCCCCGCTCGCGCGCACGCTTAGCCTCCGCGATCGCAAGCTCCATGAATTTTTTCTTTGGTTTGTAGGTTTGAGGAATCATTACGCTATGGCCGCACCTTTGCTTCGGCCCATGAGACCAACTTTACCTCAAAGCTTTGCGGATTTGTCGCTTCGGCGCCATAGCGAGCTTATGTGCGCCCCTCGTATTCCTTCTAGCCCTTCGCCGGGCCACAGGCCGGTCGCCTCCAATTCCCTCCGCACGCCAAGCCGTCCCCCATCCCACTTAAAGAAAATAATTCACCAAACCGATTTATCGCCAACCACAGACACGATGCGCTTAAATATTTGGTAGTTGCAAACGTAGGCTGCTCAGCTATAGCACACCTTAGCTTTTTTCTGCATAATCCGGGGTATGGCCCTTGTTGTCTTCCTCCGGGGTGTCAATGTTGGCGGACACAGAACGTTTCGCCCGAGCATCCTCGCGCAACAATTGCGCGCCTTTGATGTCCTGAACGTGGGTGCTGCGGGCACCTTCGTTGTTCGTAAACCTGGATCCCGAACAAAATTCCGCACTGCATTGCTTCGCAAGCTGCCGTTCGAAGCGCACATTGTGATGTGCGAAGGCCGCGATCTTCTGCGCCTGGAGACGGAGAATCCCTTTGAAACTCAGCCATCATCCCCGGAAGTCGTACGGTTCGTGAGTATCCTGTCGAAAGCCGGGGGTGTCCGGGCGTCGCTTCCAGTCGCGTTTCCCGCAGACGGGGAGTGGCTGGTGCGGGTGATTGCTTCCGAAAGGCAATTCGTGTTCGGAATGTACCGGCGTCACATGAAGACAATCGGTTACCTTGGCCAGATCGACAAACTGTTCGGCGTGCCAGCTACGACTCGGAATTGGAACACAATCGTTGCGATCATACGGATGTTGAAGAGTCTCAAAGGCGGGCACAGGGGTTCCAATTGTTGAAATCAGATTACTAATGCATTGACCCGCTCAGTAGCCTAGGCTCTTACGGTTCTTTGCAGAAGGTCTGCTGTTCCCCGCGCGAAGTAGGGGTGATCGCCGAGGAAGTCGGCGCGGTCGTGCCTGAGGTTGTTACCTGGGAGAAGGATGGCAAAGACGCCCAGAGCGTCGATTACGGCCGGCTCACCGCACTGCTGATCGAGGCCACGAAGGAACAGCAGGCGCTGATCCGGGAACAGGAAGAACAGATCCAGATGCAGCAAGAGCAAATCGGCCGGCTTACCCGGCAAGTGACCACAATCCAAGCCACTCTCAAAGCGAATGGACGAAGTGGCCCTGCGATTCGCACTGTGAAGGCAGAGTCGACGATGGTTCAACAGTAACGGCGAGGTAAGGGATAACCGCCGCTGCTTGCAATCTCAGCGCTCACTTCGGAGGCAGCACCGCGAACACACGGACGGGGCCGCCGGACCCGCCTGCCAGCTTGATCGGAGCCGCGACCAAATACGCGCCCCATTCTGGCAGTGACTCTGTGTTCGCCAGGTTTTCCAGATTGTAGAGTCCTGCGGGCAGGTCTATACGATGCACTTCGAAGTTTTTCGATGCGCCATAGTCGATGCTCAGCGTATCGATCCCCAGCCCCACCACACCGCGTTCGATCAGCAGCTTCGCAGACTCCACCGAGTACCCCGGAAAGTGCATGACCTTGTTCGCGTCCATATTCCGGTAGCGCGCCACATCGGGAACACGCGAACCCCATCCCGTCCGCAACACCGCGATCGCGCCCTTCGGAATCTGCCCGTGCTCTGCTTCCCACTTCTTAACCCGCACCACCGTCAGCCGGTAATCAGGATCCTTGGCGGTCTCTTCGCGAACGTCGATCACAACGGCCGGCCCGAAAAAATGCGCGACTGGAATTTCATCGAGCGTAATCTTCCCCGGCGGAAAATGGGCCGGCGCGTCCATGTGCGTTCCATAGTGCTCCAGCATCCAGAAGCTGCGCGTGAAGTATCCGTCCTTCTCCATCGTCGCGCTTACTTTCGCCTCGAACACGTGGTCATCCCCCGGCCATGCCGGAAACTTCTCGTTCACCGGGTACGTCATATCGACCACCACGTTTCTCCCGGTCGTGACTCCAGGAAGCCGATCCCCCGGCGGCGCCACAGATTCTTTTTGCGCCATTGCTGGCACCACCGCCGTAAAAGCGGCCACTAACACCAACGTTGCACAATGCATGGGACTCCTCCCGAAAAAAAGGGCATTCTTCACAATTTTGTTGGTTGTGTCAAATGTCTCGCCGCCGTTTCTCACTCACGCACTTCAACCTCGCGAGGGGGATACGATGTGGGTAGGCTCTACCACCGGCCAGGAACGCTGGCGCGAAACGGCCGGATTGTGTTCCAATCGCGAGTTATCCACACAATTCATTTTGACGAGGGGTTTCGTGTACAGGAGACTGTTTTCGTTCGTAGTCTGCTTTCTGTTGCTGGCTATTCCCGGCGCTGCCGCCAAACGTGCCTTTACGATCGAAGACCTTTACCGCATTCGCGCAATAGCGGACTTGCACTTATCTCCCGACGGAAGAACCGTCATGTTCACGCTGCAAACGAGCGACTTGGCGAAGGCGAAGCGCACCGAGCACGTATGGCTGATGGACAGCGACGGCAAGAACGCGCGTCAGTTTACGTCTGGCGAAAAGGGTGAATCGTCGCCCATTTTCTCGCACGACGGCAGGTCGATTGCCTTCGTCAGTGCGCGCGATGGCGACGACAATCTCTACGTCATCTCCGCCAGCGGCGGCGAAGCCCGGAAACTCACCAACATTTCCACGGGCGTCTCTGACCCGCTCTGGTCTCCGGACGGAAAATGGATCGCGTTTTCGAGCGACGTCTATCCGGAATGCGGCGCCGACGATGCCTGCAACAAGAAGATCGACGAGCGCTGGAGCAAGGGCCCGCTCCACGCCCATCTGGCCGATGCGCTGCTCTACCGTCACTGGACGCAATGGAAGGACGGTAAGCACACCCACGTGCTGCTGGCCGATGTGTCCACCGGTGCCGTTCGCGACCTGACGCCCGGGGACTTCGATTCGCCTCCGTTCCAACTCGGCGGATCCTTGCAATACGATTTCTCCCCGGATAGCACGGAACTCGCCTTCGACTCCAATCATGACCGCGACCTCGCCTCGTCCACTAACACTGACGTGTGGATCGTCGCGCTCGCTGGCAATCAGCCACCGCGCAACATCACCGCTGCGAATCCAGCCTTCGACGGCCATCCCAAGTATTCCCCGGACGGAAAGTACATCGCCTACCAACTGCAAAAGCAACCCGGCTATGAATCCGATCTTTTTCGTCTGGCCATCTACGATCGTTCCACCGGCACATCACGCTTGCTCACCGAGTCTTTCCGCAACTGGGTCGATGCCTTCCAATGGGCCGCAGACTCAAAATCCCTCTACTTCACCGCTCCTATCGAAGGCGACAATCCCATCTTCCGCGTAACACTAGACTCCGGCTCCATTCAACAAGTGTTGGTGGACCGGACGATCGACTCCTTCGAGCTCCCGCATGACAACAGCCGCATCATCTACACCCGGCGTTCCGTCGGCGACCCCGTCGAAATCTTTGCGGTCGACCTGGCCGACGGCAAGTCCTCTGCACCGCAACGCCTGTCTCACATCAACGACGAAGTCGCGAATGAAGTCGACCTGCGTCCGGCCGAGCGCATGTGGGTAAAGGGAGCCGACGGCGCGAAGATCGAGGTCTTCATCGTCAAGCCCCACAACTTCGATCCGTCGAAGAAATATCCGCTCATTCTTAACGTGCACGGTGGGCCGCAAATGCAGTGGCAGGATGCGTTTCGGGGTGACTGGCAGGTGTATCCCGGCGCCGGCTACGTGGTTGCTTTCCCCAATCCCCATGGATCCACGGGCTACGGCCAGGATTTCACGGCGGAGATTTCCGGAGACCATGGGGGCAAGGCTTTTGAGGACTTAATGAAGGTCACCGACGAACTGAGCAAGCTCCCTTACGTCGATGCCGATCACATGGGCGCCATGGGCTGGTCTTACGGCGGCTACATGATGGACTGGTTCGAGGGCCACACCACTCGCTTTAAGGCCATTGCCTCCATGATGGGAATCTTCGATCTCCGCTCCATGTTCGGCGCGACCGAGGAACTATGGTTTCCCAAGTGGGACTACAAAGGTCAGCCCTGGAACTCCGATCAGTACGAAAAGTTTTCGCCCTCTTATTTTGTGAAAAACTTCAAGACGCCGTGCCTGGTTATCTCCGGCGAGCGCGATTATCGCGTCCCCTACACGCAGTCGCTGCAGATGTTCACGTCACTGCAAGAGATGAAAGTCCCCTCCAAACTGATCATCTATTCCAACGCCGGCCACTGGCCCAGTTGGTATGAAATGGCTCTGTATTACACCGCGCACCTGGAGTGGTTCCATCAGTATCTCGGAGGAGACGTGCCGCCCTGGTCCACGGAACAATTCCTGCGCAACGCGGTCTTCGACCCGGCTACGGGTCAACGAGTCAAGTAACGCCGGTCCGCGCGGTGGTCGCGGGATTCGAGCTCGGGCGTCCTCGGGCACCTGCTTCAAGTGGTTTTCCACGGGCTGCCATTTTTCGCTGACGCATGTTACGCGCCGCCTCCTGTTTTCCCAGGGCTCCAGTCATCGATTCGCGTCAGGGCAACGGAAGTAAGCCTTTTCGGTCGCCTCGGCCAGCCTGGCATCTTCCGGGGAAGGCTTTAAAACTCCCCGGTATAGCTTCAACGATTCAGTGTAGGCGGCGCAGGAGCGCTGAACATCGCCGAGCTTTCCGTATGCCTTGCCCATGCCCGAAATCGAAATCGCCAACCGTTGTGCGCGCAATGACTGCGTCTGGAGTTGTTCCGCAATCGGTTTGCCGTCCACTTCCGCCACCAGAATATTTGCCGGCTTCAGGTCGCGATGGATGATGGCTTTTTGGTGCGCGAGCTGCACGCCTTCGCAAGCCTGAATAAAAAGTTCGAGCCGATCCTTGATTTCGAGCTTCTTCTGATCGCAATACTCGGTAAGCGGCACGCCGGGTACATACTCCATCACGAAGTAAGGTTGGCCCTGGGGCGTCGTCCCGGCGTCGAACACCTTGGCGATGGCGGGATGATCCAGTTCTTCGCGGCGCTTCAAGACCGACATTCAGGACATGGGAGAAGCGAGCCAAGGTCTAATGCGGCTGCGCCCGGTTACGTTCCGTTATCAGAAGCCGTTTGCCGATGGATCGCGGCCAGTCCAATACGGCTTGATTGCCGAAGAAGTGGCGGAAGTCTATCCGGACCTGGTGGCCCACTCGGCAGATGGCCAGATTGAAACGTTTTCTGATCAGATAAACTGAACTGCATCACTCATATCCGGCCGACTCCCAGACTATTGGACGGCGTGGTGGAGGTTCCGCGAGTCCGGTATTACCGCGAGTTATTCGGACAGAAGCACTTTGACGACCGTCGCAGTACGGTGTGAAAGGACGGTGCCTGGCCATGAATCCGTGGATCGCGAAGGCGCTGGTGCTCGCAGGTACAGCGGTGATGATCGCCATTCGTGCGCCGCACGGGCGCCGGAGTCGAATGGTCAAGGTCGCGACAAGCTATAAAACGCCGCTGGAGACCGGCCTCTTGGTTCTCGCCGGGGTCGGATTCTTCGTCCCTTTGGTCTGGATCGCGTCGCCAGCGTTTTCGTTCGCTGAGTACGCGCTGGGCACTGGCCCACTCGTCGCCGGTGTGATCTGCTTGGTGATCGGCCTCTGGCTCTTCTACCGGTCGCACGCTGACCTGGGTACAAATTGGTCGATCACTCTGGAGGTACGTGAGCAGCATCGACTCATCACGCAGGGCGTTTATCGCCGTGTCCGCCATCCGATGTACTTGGCGCTGGCGCTGTATTCCATCGGCCAGGCGCTCGTCATCCCGAATTGGGTGGCAGGTCCGTCGAACTTGATCGCGTTCGCGATCCTCTGCGCGCTTCGCCTCCGTGCGGAGGAGAGGATGATGGTTGCGGAGTTTGGCGACGAATACGCGGCGTACTCGGCACGCACGAAGCGTCTGATTCCTGGCGTCTGGTAGACAATACTTACCGTGGCAGCAACGCTGTCCGCGATGGCACATCCTCCAAGTATTTTTTCTGAGATCACTTTGAACTGCGAACTTTGCCGACTGTGCTCGAGGGGGCGTGGTTCTGAAACCTTGCCCCCTCCGTTTCGGCGCAGTGATTCACGGCGCTACTTCCTCGCCACCACCGTAAGCTGAGAGGCGGCGATTTGCGCGTTCACCTTCCGTAAAGTCTCGCGGATTTCAACCTCCAGACTCCGCATAGCTGCGCTCTGCGCACGAAGCAGGCTTTGCTGCTGCTTGATCTGACGCAGAGCCTTGGCTAGTTCGGCCTGCTGCTGTTCGAACTGCCCCTGCTGCTCCTTGATCGCGTTCAGCATCGACCAGATAATCGGATCGTTGCTCACCAGCAGGTAGCCTCTGCTGTTTTCCGTCACCGCTTCCGGGATGACTCGCTGCACATCTTGCGCAACCACTCCGATGTGTTCGTCCGTATCGCGAATGCCCATCGCATTGTCGGATTTGTAGCGGTAACGAACCGGATTGAGCTTCAGAACCTGACTCAGGCCGGAGTTGAAGCTGCCGTTAAGGTTTTTCAGACGACCATCGGAGAACGTTCCCCAGGAACCGCCTCCAGGCTTGTCGGCGCTGCCATTCACGCTGAGGGTGTTGTCTGGGGCTGTGGTTCCGATGCCCACTTGGCCATTTTGGTTTATAGCCAGCCTGGTTTCCCCTGCGGTTCGGTCGTAGACGACAAAGTTCCCGGCGCCGATACCGGCGCTGCCGCTGCCCGAGTCGATCCAGTACTCACGACCGCGTGCTTTTCCGGCACATGCGATTTACAATCCCCAGTTCCCCTTCAGGAGACAGCGCCGTGATCCCACGCTACACCCGGCCCGAGATGGCCCGCATTTGGAGTGACGAAAATCGCTTCCGCACCTGGCTCGCAGTCGAAGTCGCCGCGACGGAAACGCTGGCCGCTGCCGGCATCGTTCCGAAGGATGCTGCCAAGGCAATCCACGCGCGGGCCGATTTCAGCGTTGACCGCATCTTCCAGATTGAAGCTGAGGTCAAACACGACGTTATCGCCTTCACCACCGCGGTGGCTGAGATCGTCGGTCCGCACGCCCGCTGGTTTCACTATGGCCTGACCTCGAACGATGTGGTGGATACGGCCCAGGCGCTGCTTATCCAGCAGGCCTCGTCGCAGATTGCGGGGGATCTGGAGCGCCTCGCCGAAGTGCTCGAGCGCCGGGCATGGGAGTTCAAAGACACGCCCATGATCGGCCGTACCCATGGCATTCACGCTGAACCCATCACCTTCGGATTCAAAATCGCCAACTGGTATTCGGAAACGCAACGCAACATCGCGCGCTTTAAGGCCGCCGCCGAAGATTTGCGCGTGGGCAAGTTCTCAGGCGCAGTGGGCACGTTCGCCCACCTGACTCCCGAACTCGAAGAGCAGATCTGCGCGCGCCTGGGATTGAAGGCTGCCGCAGTGTCATCGCAGGTGATTCAGCGCGACCGCCATGCACACTATCTGGCGACACTGGCCACTATCGCATCGACCCTCGACAAGATCGCCACCGAAATTCGACACCTGCAACGCACCGAAGTCCGCGAGGCCGAAGAATTCTTCAGCGAGAAACAGAAGGGCTCATCGGCCATGCCGCATAAGCGCAATCCCGTAACCTGCGAGCAGATCAGCGGATTATCGCGCGTGGTGCGGTCGAACGCGCAGGCCGGATTCGAAAACGTTGCGCTTTGGCACGAACGCGATATTTCGCATTCCTCGGCGGAGCGCGTCATCATTCCCGACTCCACCACGCTCGCCGACTACCTATTGACCAAAACCGCAACCCTGATCGAGACCATGTTCGTCTACCCGAAGCGCATGATGGCGAATCTCGAAAGCACGCGCGGCCTCGTCTTCAGCGGACAATTATTGCTCGATCTGGTTGAAAGCGGCGTCTCCCGCGAGGACGCCTACCGTCTGGTGCAAAGCCACGCCATGCGCGCTTGGAAAGAGGACTTGGACTTTCACGAACTGATACTGAATGACCCAGAAATTAGCGGACGAGTGCCGCGAGTAAAAATAGAACGCGCCTTTGACTTGCAACGTCAAATCAGGAACATCGATAGGATTTTCGCGCGCGTATTTCCAGACCAAGCCGGCGGCAAGAGAAACGCGGCGCCATCAAAGAAAAAGACTGCGAAACGGACACGATAACGCCTAGAGTTTACTCGGCGCTTTAGGCATCTCGGCGGTCAAAAGTTTTACGCCCGTACGAGTTCCAGCAACTCAATCAACTGTTTTAGTTTTCCTTGCGCCACATGACGAAACATTTCGCGGCCACGCTTTTCAATGGGCCCATCCATTTCGCGCAGCAGTTTCAGCCCGGCGGCTGTGATCTTTCCATAGATGACGCGGCGATCGTGGCGTGCGCGCGTGCGCTCGACCAGGCCGCGAACTTCCAGGCGATTGAGCAAGCGCGTAATGTCGGGATCATGCGTGATCATGCGTTCGCCGATCTCGCGGCACGGTAAGCCCTCGGCCCCCGCCCCGCGTAAAATTCGCAGCGCATTGTACTGCGTTCCGGTAAGTCCAAAAGTTTTGAGCCAAGCCTCGATTTGCGTCTGCAGCGCATCGGCCGTGCGCAGTAAGGAGAGATAGGCTTCCTGCTCCCGGCTCGTGAATGGAATCTTCTGTTTGAGTTCCGCTTGCAGACCTGTCGCTGGCAAATGACGGGACATATTGCCAAGATTAGTCGTCATGACAACTATCTGTCAAATGCCTGCAAACATTGGTCAAACTCATGGCGTGTAATAGTTTGTAAAGCCGCCCGTCGGGCGCATCCCGCAGGGGGCATTGGGCATCTATTTAACCAGGCGGTTAACATGTGGGGAAGTGGGATTCCTGTGGGGAATTCCAGAAGGATGGGTAACCATGAAGAAGTTAATCATAATTAAGAAGCATGCACTGGCGTTGACTCTGGCATTCTTCGTCCTGCTGAGCATGACGGCGATGGCGGCAACTGCCCAGTACGATCAGCAGATCCAGCAGTCGGTCAGCCGCAAGATTCAGGACGCGAAGCAACTGCAGGGCGTGAGCGCCAGCGTCGAGGATGGCATCGTGACGCTGACCGGCACGGTCGACCTCTATCAGGACAAACTTGACGCCGCTAAGAGAGCGAAGAAGACATCGAATGTCACAGGCGTTCGCAATGACATCGTGGTCGCGGGCAAAACCGTGTCCGACGAAGAACTTCAGAAACAACTGGCGAAGAAAGTCGCCTTTGACCGCGTCGGATATTACGACAACGCGTTCAATTACATTGCGCTCAACGTGAAAGACGGCGTCGTAACCCTTACCGGTGACGTGCTGTTCGACGTGCCCGAGGACTCCGCGCTCAGCCTCGTAGCGCGCACGCCTGGCGTCAAGGACGTGGTAAATGACGTTACCGTGCTGCCCGTTTCTGGGTTTGACGATTCGATCCGGAGGCTTACAGCTCGCGCCATTTATCGCGACTCCGTCCTCAGCCGCTACGCGATTGACCCGGTCCAACCGATCCGCATCGTCGTGGACAACGGACATGTGACGCTCTATGGAACGGTGGACAGCGCAATGGATAAGAACATTGCCGGACTGCGCGCGAGTGGCGTACCGGGCGCGTTCAGCGTCGAGAACAAGTTGGTAGTGGACTAACCGGCTTGACGATCGAATCAACGCTTATCGAACCAAGGATTAGAGAGTGGGCGATGCATTGAGTGAATACCGAGCGGTGACTTTCTCTCCTGGGGCGTGGCGCAAGCCGCGCCCTTTTTTATCCGAGCATTTGAGGATCTGGATTCTCACCGGCTCGCAGTTCCGGGTTTCCACTTGTTCAGGAATGCCAGAAAATCCTCCGGGTTGAGCGCTCGCGCGTTCTCGAATTCGCCGTTCTTCTGGCTGTAAACCAACTTGCCATCGGCATCGAGCACGGCCAGCCCGGGAATGCCGCGCTTCATCGGAACCTCGTACTTTGTCATCAGGTCCTGGTTCTTTTCTCCCTTTCCGATGTCGACATGCACAACCTCGTAGTTGGCGGCAATTACCGGCGCGAGGTCCGAACTATGAAAAGCCTTATCGAGCACATGGCAGTCGTAGCACCAGTTGGCTCCAAACACGATAATGACGCGCTTGTGTTCCGCTGCGGCTTTCTCCAGAGCCTCTTTGATTTCGGCGCGCGCATCGGCGCTTTCGTTGTAGATTTCTTTTTCTTTTTTTACCGACTGGCCAAAGCAGACGGCGGTGGCAGCGGCCACCGCGGTCGCGAGAGTCAGCGTCAACATCCGCCGATGGAGCTTCATGTTATGGTCCCGTGCACCGGAAAGGTGAGATTCAAGTATACCAACGGAAACAACTCTTCCTAAGCTGCGGCCACACCGCACGCACGCGGCGTTTTTCAGTTCGCCTTGCGCGAGTGCACCAGCTTCAGGCTGTCGCTCTGCAGAATGCGCTGGATCTGATGTTTGGCGTGAACCGTCCAAGGCCCGGCGGTGTCGAGCTTGACATAGGCACGCCAGTGTTGCAGCGCCTTGCGTGGCGCGCGCATCTTTTCATAAGCCAGCGCGATGTTGTAGTGCGCGTCCGCATAAGTCGGCGCCAGTTGAATCGCGGTCTTGTAAGTGTCGATCGCTTCCTCGACGCGTCCCGTCTCGTCGAGCACGTTGCCCAGGTCGAAATAGGCCAGGGCGTAGCGCGGATCAATCTGAATTGCCGAACGGTAGTGTTTTTCCGCCAGCGTGTATTCCTGACGGTTGTAGTAAAGCGTGCCAAGGTTGATGTGGGCGGCAGCGTGCATGGGGTCCATATCAAGAACCTTCAAATAGGTTGTGATCGCCTCGCTCTGCGTGGAGGGATTTTCTTCCTGCACAATCCCTCGCGCAAACAAGTCGGCAACGTCGGTAACCACCAGTTCCGGTCCATTGCGCGGAGGGCTGCTCACGACTTTAATTTCTGCGGACGAGAAATCGAACATAAACTGTCCGGCAATTGGCTCCAGCAGCCTTCCCTGGTGACGGAACGCAACCCGGCGCCCGTTCTGATAGGCGCCGGCTTCGAGCAGCGGATTCTCCATGCCCGCAACCTGCTTCTGCATGGCTTCGAGCGACTGCCGAATTACGGCCGGACGAACGCGCTGCGCGCACAGGTCGCGTACTTTTTTGATTTGCACCAGATCGAAAAAAGAATAGTTTTCGCTCACCGTGACCAGTCCCGCCTTCTCCCAGGTCTGAAGCTGGCGAGGAACGAGCCGAAGAATACGCAGTAAATCTGCGCGGCTGTAGCGATACACGCTGTTTACTCTCGCCCTGATTATCCGGAACTTCTGTGCTGAAATGCAAGTAGCAAGCCAGTGGAAGCTGTGGAGAATCGGGCCGAAATGGCACAAAGGTGGTAGCCGCTCTCGCCCGTGGCGGCCTGCGTAGCGGCCAATCGCATCAACCTTCAGCGGAAGATCTGGAACTTTTCCCCCGCTGCCGACTCTATTGAATGGGCGGTAAGAATCAACCGCCAGCTCGTTCGAGGCGTTCGTTATGAGAATGTGCAATTTTTCCTCGCGTGTATTTGCTGTGCTCTTGATGATCACTCTGGCCGGCGTAGTTGCCTGCAACGCCGGCGAACATGCGAATGCCGCTGTCCCAAACCCTGTCTTAGACGCCGCCCTCGCCACGACCAAGGCGGAGCAGACCGCCGTGGTCTCCGGTGGCTGCTTTTGGGGAATTCAAGCCGTTTTCCAGCATGTCAAGGGTGTGATCAGCGCGACCTCAGGATATTCCGGCGGCGCGGCCAACACTGCGGAGTACGAACTGGTTAGCAATGGCGACACCGGACACGCGGAATCGGTGAAGATCGTTTACGATCCTTCGCAGATCACCTACGGGCAACTGCTGCGGGTGTTCTTCTCCGTCGCGCACGATCCCACCGAGTTGAACCGGCAGGGGCCAGACACCGGCAGCCAATATCGGTCCGTCATTTTCCATGCCAACGATGAGCAGCAGCGCATCGCCGAGGCCTACATCGCGCAACTGGAAAAAGCTAAGGTCTTTGCGCGTCCGATCGTCACCCAGGTCGTTCCCTTGAAAGCCTTTTATCCCGCCGAAGCCTATCACCAGGATTATGCCGCCCGTCATCCCGACAACCCGTATATCGTCTATAACGACGCACCAAAAGTAGCTCACCTGCGGCAGGAGTTTCCGGAGCTTTACACGGACAGATAAATCGTCCCAAAGGTGATAGCACCGCGTTAGTTTATGCTGTCGTCAGCATGCCCATTTTCTGCGACGTCGCGCTAGCCGTGCCCCTCGACATGGTGTTCACCTACGCCATTCCTGCGGGCATGGAGCCGGTGGTTGGCGGACGGGTGCTGGTACCGTTTCGACAGCAACGCATGTCGGGCATTGTGGTTGAGCTGCATGACCGTCTGCAGCCGGTCAACGCTTTTCACGTAAGGATCAAGAAGGTGATCGAAGCGCTCGATCTGACGCCCGTTCTCGATGAACATCTACTGAAACTTGGAAAGTGGATTGCCGATTACTATCTGGCGCCGTTGGGTGAAGTGTTTCGCACCATGCTGCCGCTTTCCGCCGAGTTCAAACGCTCGATCGCGTACCGCATCACCGACGAAGGACGAATGGCGCTGCATCTGGCCGGGATGTCGGGGTCTCCGGCGCGGTCGAAGCGCACGCCGGAACAGCAACTGGTCGAGTTTCGGGTGCTCGATTTTCTAGCCGAACGGGAGAGTGTGCGCGAAGCGAGTTTGCGCGGGGCAACCCGCGTGAGCACGGCGCTGTTGAGCGGCATGGTGCGAAAAAAGTGGATTGCTCGCGAGGATGTATCGGCGGCGCATGATCCAGCGCGCTTGGTGAAGGTGGCGGTGTTGCGGGAAGTAGAGACGGGGCTTGCCCCGTCTCTGTCGGCGGGGCATACGCCTCCGCAGGACGGGTCGAAGACCCGTCCCCACACCGGCACCGCAAAGAAGCTCAACGAAAACCAGCGCACTCTGGTCGAAACGCTCGTAGCGGCAGGTGGCAGAGTTCCCGCCGAAATGTTACGAGGCATGGATGTTCCGCGCACCACGCTTGGCACGCTGGTCCGCCGCGGATTGATCGAACTGATCGACGAACCGCAGGACTTTACCACTTCCAGGCTCAAGCCGCGGCCATCTCCGTTTGAGTTCGAGTTCAGCGCAGCGCAGAAGGAAGCGCTCGCGAAGATTGACGCTGCCGTGGCCTCGCGCAAGTTCGCTGGTCTGCTGCTGCACGGCATCACCGGCTCGGGAAAAACGGCGGTCTATCTCGCCTGCATGCGCAAGGTGCTGGGACAGGGCCGCTCGTCCATCCTGCTGGTTCCTGAAATCGGCCTCACTCCCGCAGTGGCGGCCGATCTGCACCAGGTGTTCGGTGATGAAGTTGCGATTCTGCATTCGGGCCTGTCGGACGCGGAGCGAGCGGAGCAGTGGCATCGCATCCGGCGCGGAGAGGCGCGGGTGGTGGCAGGAACGCGGTCAGCGGTGTTTGCGCCGGTGAGCGACCTTGCGCTGGTCATTGTCGATGAGGAGCAGGATTCGTCGTACAAGCAGGAAGAAACGCCGCGCTATCACGCTCGTGATGTCGCGGTGATGCGGGCGAAGATGGCAGAAGCAGTCGTTGTGTTGGGATCGGCCACGCCCTCGCTCGAGTCGTATTACAACGCCAAGAAAAATAAATACGCGCTCGTGGAATTGCCCGACCGCGTGGAAATGCGCCCGCTCCCCGAAGTCGAAATTGTCGACATGCGCCAGGAGTTCCAGGAAACGGGCCAAGAGCAGGTCATCTCGCGTAAACTGGCGCAGGAAATCCGGGAGCGGCTGGAGAAAAAAGAGCAAATCATGGTGCTGCTCAACCGCCGCGGATATTCTCCCGTCGTCTTGTGCCGCGCCTGTGGCAAGACGCTGCAGTGCAAGAACTGCGCCGTGTCGATGACGCATCATAAGCGCGAACACAAGATGGAATGCCACTATTGCGGGCATGTCGAGCGCATCCCCGACAAGTGCGCGCACTGCGGAAGCGAGTATGTTTACTTTGTCGGGACGGGATCGGAGAAGCTTGAGGAACTACTGCACGGCATGTTCCCGCAAGCAAGAATCGGGCGGCTGGATCGCGATACAGTCCGCGGGCGTGAAGATTTCGAACGTGCGCTGAACGCACTGAACGAAGGCGCGCTCGACATGCTGGTCGGCACGCAGATGATCGCGAAGGGGCACGACATCCACGGCGTAACGCTGGTCGGCGTGATCGGAGCGGATATGGCGCTGGGGCTGCCCGATTTCCGCGCTGCGGAAAGAACCTTTCAGCTGCTAACACAAGTGGCCGGACGCGCGGGACGCGGACAATCTCCGGGGAAAGTTGTGTTGCAAACATATTTTCAGGATCACTACGCGGTGCAGTTTGCGGCGCGCCACGATTTTGCCGGGTTCTACGAAAAAGAACTGCAATTCCGCGCCTGGATGCACTATCCACCCTACAGCGCGATTGCCAATGTGCTCATACGCAGCGAGAAGTTAGACGAAGCACTGACGTGGTCGGGCGAGCTAGGCCGGTGGTTTGAGAAGACGCGGCACGAGGGCATTCGGGTGCTCGGCCCCGCGGCCGCGCCGATCACGCGCTTGAAGCGCGATTTTCGCTATCACTTCATTCTGAAATCTCCCAGCCGCGAGAAGATGAATGCGCTATTGCGGGCGATGCTGGCGGAAGCCGCCGCACGGAAAATTCCACGGACACAAGTGATTGTCGATGTGGATGCGGTGTGGTTGATGTGAGGCGGCTTTTAGCTCTTGGCTTTTAGCCGTTAGCTGTTGGAATCACTGCCGATGGGTCAGTCGGTGAACACGCTCGCGGAGGAAGTGAATGCCTTGAACGCCCTCATCGCGGAGCGTGTCGCGGATGGCTGGCCATTTCTCGCGGCCCGAAGCGCCGGTGATGGGCGTGGGTGTGAACGCCAATCCCAACATCGCAACCGCCAAAACCGCGAAACACTTTCGCGCCGTCGGAATTGCCGGACGATTCGGAATCGAAGGATGCTGGCTCGTCAGCCACAGTACGACTGCCCAAAGCACCCAGCCGATCCAGCAGTATTTTGCCAACGGAATCAGCGCCAGCACAACGGCCAGTGAAATCCATTTGTGCAATTTTGGAAACACCGAAAACAGGATGTGCCCGCCATCGAGTTGACCGCCGGGCAGGAGGTTCAGGGAAGTTGCAAACATCCCCACCCATCCGGCGACGGCAATCGGATGCAACGAGAGTGCGTTCAGCGGCACATCAAGGCGCAACAGCCGCGCCGCCAGACGAAAGGCCAGAGGAAATCCCGGCTCGCTGTCGAGTTGCGCACTTCTGAACATCAGCGGATGCGACAACGAAAGGCCGGTTATTACAGCTACGCATGACGGAATAAAGCCCGCAATCGGACCCGCAATCCCAATATCGAATAATGCTGCGCGCGTCGGGATGACACCCTTAATGCGAATGAACGCTCCGAGAGTGCCGATCAAACTCGGAAACGGAATGAAGAATGGCGGCGTGGCATAGACGCGATAATACCGGGCGTAGAGGTAATGTCCCATTTCGTGCGCCAGCAGGATGAACATCAACGTAAGTGAAAACGAGAGCCCATGCATCAGCCGCGCTGGAGCCTGCCACATCCACTCGATCGGAAACAGAGGAATGTTCTCATCGTTGAAGGAGAAGGCCGGCTGGTGAAGGGCAAAATTAGCGTAGATACGCGCGCCCACGACCAGAGTGCTAACAAAGGTCGCGGCCAGCAGCAGAATGTGCAACCACCAACGCTCGCGCGGCGCCCGGGTAACCCAGACCTGCGGCTGAACCTGCTGCTCCCATTCAAGGGCGGTCGAAGTGGGGGACGTGGGTTCGGACATAGGAAACGAAGATCAAAGGTTCGAGGTCAGATTGCAGGAATTAACCCCTGCAGTGGGCTCTTCACCTCTGCAATCTGGTCTCTAACCTCTGACCTCGCGCGAGCGGCTAGTCAATCGATTGCAGTTCCTTGCCCGGTTTGAAGCGCACGGCTTTGCCCGGCGGAATGGAAACTTCGGCGCCGGTGCGCGGGTTCCGTCCGATGCCGGTCTTGCGCGGGCGCACGTTGAATACGCCAAAGCCGCGCAGTTCAATGCGGTCGCCGGTCGAGAGCGCTTTCTTCATGCTCTCAAAGACAGTTTCCACGGCGAGTTCCGCCTTGGTCTTGGTGATCCCGGTGCGGTTCACCACTTCGTTGATGATGTCGAGCTTAATCAAGGGTTGCCCCCGTCTCCCGAGGATTAGCGTTCCTCAAGTCATTGATGCTAAGGGAGATAGAGCGGATTGTCAACCGGGCCTGTTGTCTCGTAAGATGACAGCACCAGCCAAGAGAAAATTTGCAATTGGTGATTTGTAATTTGTGATTGGAACCCCACCCATCCGGGCCTTTCGATCCCAACGCAAAATTGCCAATTACAAATTACCAATCACAAATTCCAAAAAGGGGTTTCATGATCAAGAGTGACCGCTGGATCCGGCGCATGGCGCAGGAGCACGACATGATTAATCCGTACTCGGAAAAGCAGGTGAGCACGGGAGTGATTTCCTACGGCGTTTCGAGTTACGGATACGACTTACGCGTGGCCGACGAGTTCAAGATTTTTACCAACGTCAACAGCACCATCGTCGACCCGAAGCATTTCGACGAGCGCTCGTTCGTCACCGTGAACGCCGACGTCGCCATCGTGCCGCCGAATTCCTTTGCGCTGGCACGCTCGGTCGAGTACTTCAAGATTCCGCGCGATGTGCTCACCATCTGCGTGGGCAAGTCGACGTACGCACGTTGCGGCATCATCGTGAACGTCACGCCCTTCGAGCCGGAGTGGGAAGGCTTCGTCACGCTCGAAATCTCGAATACCACGCCACTTCCGGCAAAGATCTACGCCAACGAAGGCCTCTGCCAGATTCTCTTCTTCCAGTCCGACGAGGTTTGCGAAACCAGCTACAAAGACCGCAAAGGTAAATACCAGGCGCAGAAGGGGATCGTGCTGCCGAAGCTGTAGAAGCAGCTCTCAGCCGTCAGCCATCAGCTTTCAGTTCGAGTTTGGAGCACTCGTTGGTTTAGCAGCCCCCGAGTGCTCCGCAAACCATTCCAGAACTCTGCGTTCGAATTCTTGCGGCGCGGCCGCGTGGGCTCCGACGTGAACGGCCCCGGGCACTTTCCAAACCACAATCGCCGGGTTCTTTGCCTTGATCAAATCTGAGTTGTACGGCGGTGTATAGGTATCGTCGAGCCCGTGAATCAGTAGTATCGGAGTTCTTATTCCAACGACCGCCCGCTCCGGGGATGCTGCTTCCAAATCAATGCCGTAGAGCAAACGAACGTAGAGAAATCCGACGTCGACGGTCGGACGGAAGAACGTTCTCCCCAGCCACGGCCCAGCGTGAAACAGACGGCCCAACCGCGTGTATTCCTCCTCGCGAAATGTGGCATTCGCCGATTCCCCCACCACCGCGCAGAACCTTGACTCCAGCGGCAGCGACTCCAGCAATTCCGCTGCTCCCGTGGATTCGCCCAATCCATACACGCACCGCGCCGGTTCGTTGGTCTCGATCCAATCCACCCAGCGGTGAACGTCGTCCGCTTCTTTGATCCCGTAAGTCGTCAACCCTCCGCTGTCGCCGTGATGGCGCTCGTCGGGCAGCAGAACGCTGTAGTGATTCTCGACCAGCCACTGGGCGTAATCGTACATCTCCACCCGATTGCCGCTGATACTGTGCAGCAGAATCACGGCATCGCCGTTCGCGTCTTGCGGACGCATATACCAGGCGCGAAGCAGCGTGCCATCTGGGGTTGTGATTTCGAGGTCGCGAAATTCCACCGATTTCGCGAGCGCCGCGGCACGCGCATTGCGTTCCTCGTAAGGTCGAATCGGCGCGCTGGATGCATGTAACGCAATCCACCCCAATGCGATGCCGCCAACCATGGTGCCCGCAAGATAGAAAGACACCAGGAAATAGAGCAGACGCCAAATAACAGGACGACGATGAGGCGGTTGTTCCACGGGAGCGACCTGTGGATCAATGGAGAGATTGATAGAGCGCTCCGGAATTCAGTTTCGGAAAACTGATAGCTGAGAGCTGACGGCTGACAGCCACCCTTCTACTTTCGCCCGTTCTCGCCTTCCTTGAACATGTACTTGATGGCGGGTTTGTAGATCATCAGGTTGGCGGCGCCGTTGCGGTTCAGCTTGATGCAGTGCTTGTCGTACCACTCGATGTAGCCATGGACTTCTTCGCCATCGCGCAGCACGATGACCATCGGCGTCTTGGACTGCATCTGCTTCTGATAGTAATAATTCTCGGCGTTGGTCTGCTCGCTGGGCGCGGCTTTCTTCGCCGGAGCGCCCGAGGGACGGTCTCTGTCCCGTCGTTCGGCCGGCGCATGATTGTGCCCATGGTTATTGGAAGTATGGTTAAGGGTCGGGCGGATCAGCTTGCGATTCGCGAAGCTTTCCTGATCGGCGGTTTGTTCGGCTGGTATGGAGTCGAGCGTATCTTTCAAATCGCACCACCTGCGCGCACGGCGGGCAGAATAAGCCACAACACTCGAGCCTGTAATTGTGGTCCAGAGGTGTGAACTGAAGGTACGGTATCACAGCGCGCCGGGGATGACAATATTTTGTGCAGTGTCTTTCGTGCAACCGGTCTAGCCGGCCAAATCCCGCTCCTGCAGAGAAGGCTGGCGCCGTCAACTATGTGCGCTGCAGGACATTACGGCAAAGGGCGTCTCTGCTACGAAACCCGCTCCAGCGCAGTCGCAAACGCATCGAGTGAGAGCGACCGCAACAGGTTGCGACGCAATCCCCGCTCGACCTCGCCGAGACCCTCCGCGGCCCGCTGCACCCAGGCAAAATCGGCAGTTTCCGACATTTTCTTCAGCTCGCCCAGAATGTCTGTATTGCGAACCAGCTTCCCCGCACCCGATTGCAAGAACATCATGTCCTCGAGCAGCGAGTAAAGCGTGCCGAGAAGGCTCTCAATCTTCTCGCGCCCTTCCGCCCCGGAACGGTAACTCTCGGTCACTTTGAATAACTCCGTGTGGTCTCCCGCGCCGAGCGCGGACTTCAGCATGACGAGCGCATGGCTGCGAGCGGCGACGTAACTTTCGAGGTTGAAAGACAAAGCGCGTCCAATAGCGCCCTCGCTGAGCCGGGCGACCAGCGCCCGCTGCCGCGCATTCCAATCGGGACGCAGCTGGCCCAGCCGATTTTCGATCTCCGTAAAGGGAAGCGCGCCCAGATTGAAGATCATGGAACGGGAGCGAATCGTGGGCAGGAATTCCCCGGCGTTCTCGGTCAGTAGAAAAATGCTGGCAAACTCAGGCGGCTCTTCCAGAACTTTGAGCAACGAATTGGCCGCCTCTTTCATGAAGGCCGAACTGGTGAAGATGTAAACGCGCTCGCGAGCTTCCGCCGGCCGATAGTAGATGGTCTCAATCACGTGCCGAACCTGGTCGACCTTGATCATCATTTGCGGCGGATCGGGCGGGATGATGAGCACGTCGGGGTGGGTCTGGACGAAGAGCCGGGTCTCTTTCTTATCCGTGTCGCGCAGATTTTCGCGAGCCTCGACCGCTTCGGCGAAGCGCGAGTCGAGGTCGAGGGATTGCGCGATGCGAGCGCAGTTCGAGCAGCGTCCGCAGAAATCGGGCAAGCCGTCGCCGTCAGTCGGCGGCGCCAGACAATTCATCGCCCGGGCGAGCATAAGCGCCAGCGTGTACTTGCCCGACCCCTGCGCCCCGGAAAGAATCACAGCATGAGGAAAGCGCTTGCGCGCCAGCATCTCACGCAGCCGATGAATGGTTTCCGGGTTGCCAGCAAAGTCGGAAAAGGGCATAAATACGCTGTTCGCTGTTAGCTATTAGCTCTTAGCTAAAAGCCAAGAGCTAAGAGCCTGTGTCAGATTCTCAACTTCTTCCGCACCAGTTCCATGATATCCGCATGCGTTTCGCCGGGCGTGCCGCGAGCGTTCACCACGAGCACGCGCCCCGGCTCGCGAGCCGCGATGGCGAGATACGCGTGGCGGACGCGTCCGAAGAAGGCGCGATTCTCCTGCTCAAAACGGTTCTCGTCTTTCTCCGATCCTCTTTCCGACCGCGCGCCTTTGTGCTTTCGATTGCGGCGCCGTGCGCGCTCGATGCTGAAGGCCAGATCATTATCAAGCAGAATCGTCAGGTCGGGTTGCAGGTTGCCGCAGAGGATTTTGTGTAACTCGAGAACCGGCTTCGATCCCAGCTTGCGGCCTCCACCCTGGTACGCCTCGGTCGAATCGGTGAAGCGATCGCAAAGCACGATCCGCCCTTCGGCAAGCGCGGGCAGAATAACCTCGTGAATATGTTGTGCGCGCGAGGCGAACATGAGCGCCATCTCCGTGAGCGGAGCGAGTCCCGAGGTGGCGGAGTGCAGCAAGACTTCGCGAATCCTTTCGCCCGCGGACGTCCCGCCCGGCTCACGGGTCACGGTAACAGAGAGACCGTGCACACGCAGCGATCGCGCCAGCTTCTCAGCCTGCGTGCTCTTGCCGCTGCCATCCAGACCTTCGAATGTAATGAATTTTCCGCGAGCGGCCACGTCCGAGATGATAGCAGGCGGGCCTCAGGTAGGGACGGCCGCCGTCTGCGGCCGTCCGCGACAGCTAGCGTTACGATATCGCTGCGAGAGGCTCTTCCTCACTCGACGCAACTTCGGAAGCCGATTCGTCGAGCATAAATCCAAGAACTTCCTGCGGAATCGGCGCGCTCCACACCGGCGAAAACGATTGCCGATGCAGCGGCGACGGCCCGTGCTCGCGCAGCGCAGCGAGGTGATGCGGCGTGCAGTATCCCTTGTTCGAAGCCAGCCCGTACATGGGAAACACCGGGTCCCAGGCCGAGATCATGCGATCCCGTTCAACCTTCGCAATGATCGATGCGGCGGCGATGGAAGCCGAAAGCGCGTCGCCGTGAATGATCGCCTGCTGCGGGAGTTCGCAATCGAGCTTCACCGCATCCACCAGAAGATAGCTCGCCGCCGGCGCCAATTGTCGCACCGCGTGCAGCATGGCAAGTCGCGAAGCCTGGTAAATGTTGATTTGATCGATGCGGGCCGAATCCACAGCGGCCACGGCCCAGGCGACAGAATGCTGCCGGACCTGGAGCGCAAGCTGTTCGCGGCGCTCGGCCGGAATCAGTTTCGAATCGCGCAAGCCGCGAATGCGGCACGCAGGATCAAGAATCACAGCCGCAGCTACTACCGGGCCGAACAACGATCCGCGGCCAACTTCATCGACTCCGGCAACCAGCGCCGCGCCCGCAGCCCAAGCCAGTTTTTCAAATTTAAGAGTGCAGCGCAGTTTCTTCAGCAAGCGCAACTTGGCAGCCGAAGCAGAAAGCGTGGCAGCGCTGGGAGTCTTCGATGTGCGATCGGAACTGGAGCGAGGCTTGGACACAGAATCTGCCAAGCATCTTCGCCGAAGAAGAAGCGTTAATCAAGAGCGAGTGAAAGTACCTTGTACTCTGTATCCAGTACCCAGCGTCAAAAGTTGAACTGGGTACTGGCAACTGGGTACTGCCTACTGCTGTTCGACTTCCTTCAGGCGAGCCGCTTTGCCCTTCAACCCGCGCAGGTAATAAAGCTTGGCGCGACGAACCTTAGCTGACCGAATCACGTCGATCTTGTCAATGACCTTGGAGTCGATGGGGAAAATACGCTCCACACCCTGGCCAAAACTGATCTTGCGCACCGTGAAGCTCGGTTGCGCGCCGCGCGTCCGCGAAATCACGACGCCTTCGAACGCCTGCAGGCGTTCTTTCTCACCTTCCCTGATCTTGACTAGCACCTTCACCGTATCGCCGGGCCCAAACTTCGGAATATCCGTACGCCGCGTCTTCGCCAGCAATTTCTCGATAATTGGATTGCGCATAAGTTTCCTTCCTAAACCTTTTCTGTAGAGACGGGGCTAGCCCCGTCTCGCAATATGTCCCGGTTCCGCGGGATCTGGTCAGCCTTGATCTGGGACAGCAATTCCCTGTCTTCCGCACTCAACGCAATCCGCTCCAATAAATCCGGACGGTTGCGCAGCGTTTTTGCCAAAGCCGTTCTGCGCCGCCAGCTGCGAATCTGCTCGTGGTTGCCGTTCACCAAAACTTCCGGCACTTCCATCCCGCGATACTCCGCCGGCCGCGTGTAATGCGGATAGTCAAGCAATCCGCCGGAAACGCAAGTCGAACTCGGCCCATCGACCCGTGTGGCGCGGGCGCCCTCGCCCGCGAACGCTTCCGCGGTGAACGATTCCTGCCGCGTCGAATTCTGGTTGCCAACCGCGCCCGGAATCAGCCGCGTGACCGTATCCACAATCACCGCCGCGCCCAGTTCGCCACCGCTGAGCACATAGTCGCCAATCGAAACTTCGCGATCCGCCAGGTGCTCGCTGATGCGTTCGTCCACGCCTTCGTAGCGTCCGCAGATCAGCACGATCCGCCCGCTGTCGGTCTGACTTAGCGCCGAAAGTTCCGCCGCCAAAGTCTGGTCGAGCCTGCTACCCTGCGCGGAAAGCAAAATCACCGACTGCGTCGCGCCCGCGCGCAAACGCATATCGCGCGAGGCCACGTCGCCCAACGACTCCAAACATTCAAAGATCGGTTCCGGCTTCAGGACCATGCCCTCGCCGCCGCCAAACGGGCGGTCATCCACGGTGCGGTGCCTATCTTTCGTAAACGCCCGCAGATCGTGAATCGCAATTTCCACCAGGCCCATTTCCCGCGCCCGGCGCACGATTCCGTAATCCAAAGGTCCGCGAAAGAAGTCGGGAAAGATCGTGAGAATGTCGATCTTCATGCGCGGAACCCGGTCGTTAGTCGTTGGTCGTTGGTCGTTCGTCAAATCGAATGCTAATAAAGCTCTTACTCACCGCCGAGATGCCGAGCAAAACATTCAGTGCCCGGCACAACTTTGCGAACGACGAACGACCATCGACTAACGACTTTTTTCTTCCTTCGCCAGCGGAGCATTCACTTCCAGCAACCCCTCCGGCAACTTCATCCGAACTTGCTTCCGCTCCAGATCCAGCTTCTCGAGATACGTATCCGCGAAAGGAATCTCATACGGGAGCTTACTCCGCTGCCTTTGATTCCGAACCACCAGCAACGGCGCTTCTCCCGCGCCAAACTGCACATCTTCAATCTCGCCAATCTCGCGCAGGCCATCGAACACCGTGCAACCGATCAGGTCGCTCAGATACGTCCAGCCCGGCTCCAATTGCGCCCGTTCTTTTCGTGGAACCTGGAGTTCGGCGCCCACCAATGGCTCGGCATCGTCGATCGTCTCGACGCCCAGTAGCTTCAGCACCAGAAAATTCTTATGCGGCCACAGGTCCTCGACCGTAACTTCGCGGCGCTGCCCATCTTTCGCCAGCGCCCACAGCCGCAACTCTTGCCGGAAGCGTCCCGGAACATCGGTGTGCAACTCAACCGCAACTTCCCCGCGGCGCCCCTGCGTCTTGATGACCACCGCCAGGGTAATCCATTCGCCGCTAGCGTCCGGTGCCGCCATTTGCTGATCTTCTTGTTACTCGATGATCTCCAAAGCGTAGCGTTTATCCAGCTTCGAACCCGCCGCCGTCAGCACATTGCGCAAGGCACGCGCCACGCGGCCGGAGCGGCCAATCACTTTGCCCAGGTCGGATTCCGCCACTTCAAGCTCGATAACGGTCTCGTCTCCGTCCTCGTACTCGTCCACAAAAACCTCGCCCTTGGTCTCGACGATCGCCTTGGCGATGTACTCAATCATGGCGCGCGGACTAGCGCTCGGCTCGATCACAGACTTTTCTCCTGTCTTGCCGGTGGAGTGCCGGGCGTTTTCTCCCGGCCGCCAAAATGTCTGAAGGAGCAAGATGCCCGTCGCTCCACACTGGGACTTATCCTGAGGTCAGGCGGCTAGGCGACTGAAGCAGCCGCAGCCGGCACAGGGAGAGCAAGCAGCTTTTTGACCCGGTCCGAACATTGGGCGCCTTTCGAAACCCAGTACTCAATGCGCTCCCGTTTCAGGTCGAAAGTAGCCGGATTGGTGCGTGGATTGTATGTTCCCACCACTTCCACCGGACGGCCATTGCGAGCGTGTTCCTTCTCGATCACCACCACTCGATAATACGGTTGTTTGCGCGCACCAAAGCGCGCCAGTCGAATCATTAACACAGGACTTCACTATCCTTTGTCCGGAAGAGTCCGGCAGAGTAAACCAACAGAGTAAACCAACGACGTAAAGACAAACCATTATTATGCCGGAGCTTAGCGCTTTTCGCAATGGGACCGCGGGCGTGGTAGAGCCTACCCACATCGTATCCCCCCTGGCGGGGTGAGGTGTTTGAGCGAGAAGCGCCGTCGCGAGTTGGAGGGTTGGTTGTGGGAAGGGTAAGAAAACCCGCAGCCGCCGTCGGGGTGGTGGGAAAGTGGGAATTCCGCGCTGTTTCTTTGGGCGGGATTTCCACTTTTCCACTACCCGCAACGATTCTGCCTTGACACGATATATTCACAATGATACATATGTGTAATCATGCATATAGGAGTGCTCCAAACCCTGGGGGATTCGAGTCGGCTCCGCATCGTGGAAATCCTGCGGGGCGGCGAGCATTCGGTCAACGACATCGTCGAGAACGTCGAGATTGACCAGTCCGGAGTATCGCGGCACCTCCGCATCCTGCAGGAGGCCGGGTTCGTGCGCGTCCGCCCCGACGGACAGAAGCGCTTCTACTCGCTTTGTCCCCAGCCCTTCAGAGATCTCGATGCCTGGGTGAGCCAGTATCGGCAACTGTGGGAAGGTCGTCTCGACAAGTTCGCCGCGGCCCTTGCGCGCAAACGCGACGCCAAAAAGCCCGGCTCTGAAACAAGAAAATCGTCACGGAGAGAACATCAGGAGAGAACATCATGAGCGGAAAAGCGAATAACCGGTCCGATCACAAGATCGTCATCGAGCGCACGCACGAGGCATTGATCGAGGACGTCTGGGCGCTTTGGACGACTAAAGAGGGAATCGAATCGTGGTGGGGGCCGGAAGGGTTCTCGGTAAAGGTACACGAGCTCGATCTGAGGTCCGGCGGCCAGCTGGTATATGCAATGACGGCGGTCGATCCGCCGCAGGTTCAGTTCATGAAGCAGGCGGGGATGCCACTGACAACCGAAGCGAGGCTGACCTACACCGAGATCGTTCCGGGCAAGACGATCGCCTACACACACCGGGCCGATTTCATTCCCGGCGTTGAGCCATACACCGTAGGTAACAAGGTGGACTTCTTTGCGGTAGGAGGCAACGTGCGCATGGTCCTGACGCTTGACCCAATGCATAGCGATGAGTGGACGCAGCGGGCTGTGATGGGCATGGAAAGCCAACTTGGAAAGCTCGCCAGGGTCATTGCTAGCCGAGGCGGGAAATAGACGGCCTCCGCACGCTAGAGCATACTCATATCGCGTTCGGCTCGCGAGACGAGCGAGCAAGACGATCGCCCGCACTGCACTCTGTCTCCGTTTGTGGTAAAAAATAATGTAATGCCAACGCAAGCCTCTGGCAGTCCCAATCCGCGAAAATCCGGTGCACCATGCTGAGGGCAACATTCATAGCGCTCTCGGAGAGCCGATGGCTCCGCGCCGTCGCCGAACGCTCCCGCCTTGGCCAGCGCGTTTCGACCCGCTTCGTGGCCGGCAAAGAAGTAGCCGACGCCATTCGCGCCGCCGCCGCCATGAATCAGATCGGCGCCAGCGTCTCCATCGACAATCTGGGCGAGAACGTCACCAACGCCGAAGAAGCCCGCGCCAGCGCCCAGCTCTATCACCAACTGCTCGACGAAATCGCGGCCGACAAGCTGAACGCAAACGTCAGCCTGAAGCTCACCCACATGGGCCTCGACGTGGACGAGAAGATGGCCTACGAAAACGTGCGCGCCCTGGTGGCCAAGGCGGCCAGCATGTCGCCGAAGAATTTTGTGCGCGTCGATATGGAAGGCTCGCCCTACACCCAGCGCACCTTAAACTTCGTTCATGAACTGCACCGCGTCCCCGGCAACGAGGATAGCGTCGGAACCGTGATCCAGTCCTACATGCGAAGCGCCGAACAAGACGTCGACAAGTTACTCTCCGAGCGCATCCGCATCCGCCTTTGCAAGGGCGCCTACAAAGAGCCCGAAGACATCGCCTTCCAGAAAAAATCCGAGGTCGACGCCAGCTACGTGAAGCTGATGAAAGTCCTGATGAAGAGCGGCGTCTATCACGGCCTGGCGACGCATGACGAGACCATAATTAAAGAAGCCAAGGCCTTTGCCACGCGCGAAAACATTTTGCGCAACGCGTTCGAATTTCAAATGCTGCACGGCATCCGCCGCGACCTGCAGCAGGGCCTGGTAAAAGATGGATGGGGCATGCGCGTCTACATCCCCTTCGGCACCGAGTGGTATCCCTACTTCATGCGCCGCCTGGCCGAGCGCCCGGCCAACGTGCTCTTCATCGCCAAAAACCTTCTGCGGAAATAGCGCCGATCCGTCAGTCGCCGTAGAGACGGGGCTTGCCCCGTCTAGGAACCAGCCGTGACCGACGCGCGAGCAAGAACGGAGAGGGCACGGCGTCAGCCGTGCCTCCCAGAGGCAACAAAGACGAGGGCTTTAGCCCCTGAGGCCACCGCCGTTTGCGAGCTAATCATGAGCTAGCACGCCTCTCTCATCCCTCCCAAACAAACGCGTCAAACACCCGCGTCGATTCAAATCCGATGCGCTTATAAAGTGCAATCGCCCGGTCATTCGCCTCGGTCACGGTCAGCGAGATGAACCGCATTCCGCGCCCCCGCAAATTCCTGGTTGAAGCCGCCAGCATAGCTTCGCCAAGTCCCGCCGACCGGTGCTCGGGCAGCACGCACACCTGCGTAATATGCCCAACATCGGGCCGCACCAGCGAGCACAGAATAAGTCCGACGAGCGTCCGCCGCTGGAAGACGGAGAACGACGCCTGCGCATCAAACGTGCCGCATCCCGGAAACCGCACGATGTTGTTCAAAAAGCGCAGCGAGCCGGTAAGCGTGCGGTATTGGTCGTTGATCTCGGAATCCACGTGTCCGCGGTAAGCGGCGGTAATCAGCGCAGCGGCCGACTGATATTCCTGGTCCGACCACGGACGAATTTCAAACTGCGCCGGCAACGGCGGCGCAGTTTGCGGATGCTTACCGATCTCGAAATTCATGAACACGCGCGGATGCCGGCTGAAACCCGTTTGCAGAAAGGGACGCGCGACTTCTCCGGTGTGATGCGCCAGCAACTGCGCCTCCACGCGATGAATGCCCGGCGACTGTTGCAGAGTTTCAATCACGTGGGTCAGCAGCCGCTCTTCGACCTCGTGGCGATCGGGACCGCGAGCCGAGTCCCGAACGAAGAGGTCGCCGATCACGCCCTTGCTCTGCTCGTAAACAAAAAAGGAGTAGCCAAAAAGACTACCGCGGTCTATGGCGGCGTAGCCGGGAAGAATCTTGGCATCCATGTAGCGCAGGATCATCTCGGCGGAAGTGGAGTAGTCCCAAGAAAGCTCCCGTCCCCACATGACGATCTCCTCCTCCAGCAGCGGCCGAAGATCAGCGGAAGAAAAATGTCGGAGATCGAGAATTTCCATAAAAGAAGGTGTCAGGTCTCAGGTCCCAGGTGTCAGGAAAAGCAAGAACCGGCAATTTCCGTTACCAGTGTTAGGCTTTTCCTGAGACCTGAAGCCTGACACCTGAGACCTCGCTTCACTTTCCCACCCAGTACAAATCCAACTTCTGCGCCGGGACGCTGGTTAAGTATGATACGCGGCGTCCAGGAATGAGCTGCGCAACCTCCACTTGTGTACTTTGTGCAGCAACCAGAACATGAGCCGCGGCCGGGATATCTCCCTTGTCATAGGATTGCGCCGGACGATCCAGATAAAACTCCAATCCATATTGCGGCACGCGATTGACGTGATAGACCGCGATGGGAACTGTTTCGTGAGAAAAGGCCAGAATATCGCGGGCAATGGGACGCGCCGATTGTGTAGCATCAATTGCGGGCGATGCGAACCGAATTACGGCAGCCACACTGATCACGACGGCAAATGTGGTAACGCGGCTCAACAGGCGCAATCCGGTGCGAGAGTGCACTGCGACGCTGATGCCAAGCGCAACCAAGGCAGCAATGGCCGCCGCAACCCACGTTCCAGATCCCCACAGCAAATGGTGATTGATCGCGATGGAGCCCGCGGAAAAAGCGGCAAAGACCAGCAATCCGCAGAGCATCCCGTGAGCAGCAGCAAATAGGGGCGAAAGTTTTCGTAAGTCCCGCGAGACCTCAGCGCCCTCCGCGTTAGAGAACTGAGCACCGCCGCAAGCCAGATACTCGGCGACCAGCAAAGCTCCCGCAGGAACCGAAGGCAAAATATAACCAGGCAACTTAGAGTGTGAGGCGCTGAAAAACAAAATAGGCACTAGCATCCAGAGAAAAAGAAACAGCGCCCAGGAATCTTCCGCGCTGGAAAAAGCTTCCCTACCTTCGGACCAGATGACCCGAACGCGTTCGCCGACGGCGAGGATGAACACAATCGTCCACGGCATCATCGCCAGCAAGAACACAGGCAGGAAGAACCAGATGGGCTGCGGGTGGTGATAGACGCCGGTGGAGAAGCGCGCCAGATTGTGCTCCAGGATAAAAGAGCGAAAAAACTCCGGATTGCGCAGTTGCACGGCGATGTACCAAGGCAACGTCACAGCCAAATAGAGCACCACGCCGGGGATCCAAAGCGTGCGTAAAATGGCCGGCCAGTCGCGCTTTAGCGCAACGAAAAGAAAAATGATGACAGCGGCAAGCGCAGGCGCGACCGGGCCCTTGGCTAAGGTTCCAAGCGCCAGAAAAACATAAAACGCGGCGAGATAAACGCGCCGGCGGCACTCGTACCACGCGTACCAGCCGAGCAATGCGATAGCAAAACACGCGGCCAGCGGCATATCAGTCGCGGCCGCGTGCGCAAATCCAACGACCCCGGCGCAACTAGCCGTAATGAGCGCGCCGTCGAGTTCGCTGCCCGGGCGAAAGCGCCGCAGAAAAAAGTAAACCGCCGCAACCAGCATGGCGGCGTCAAAGGCGCCCGGCAGACGGGCCGCCCGGTCGCTGATGCCGGCGACACGAAACGCCACCATAGCCTGCCAGTAATAGAGCACCGGCTTTTCCAGCCACGGCTTGCCCCCAAGCGTGGGCGTAACCCAATCGGAGCGATCAAGCATTTCGCGTGCGATTTGTGCGTAGCGCGGTTCGTCCGCGCCGACGAGGCCAAAAGCACCGAGCCCGTAGAAGAAAAGGAATCCGCAAAACGCCGCCAGCAGCAACAGGTCAGTGCGATTTTGTGGATTCGTCCGCGAACTCATCCCTTGATTCATGGATCGTTAGCTGCTCACGCGAACTGCGTCGTACGTTCCGACTTCGCAAACGACCATCGACCAATGACTAACGACTAGTCGATGAGTTCGTATTCAAGACTACCGGTTCTCGGAGCAGGCGATCCACGACTCGCGAGACAGCGACGGCCAGAGGCCCGTCGAGCGAACAACCACTGGCGCATCGATGGCCGCCCCCACCAAAATACTCGGCTACGCTGGAGACGTTCACTTCTCCTTTGCTGCGCAGGCTGATGCGATAGCGGCGATCAGGCAGTTCGCGGAAAAAGATGGCAACCTGCGCGTCGGCCATGGAAAGCGCGTAGTTCACCAGTCCCTCACAATCCTCTTCGCGAGCGCCGAAGCGCTGCATTTGCTCCTGCGTCACCCAAATCCACGACAGCGGCCCTTCCCGATGCAGGTTCGAAAGCGCCGCCCCCAGCAGACGCATCTTGGCCGTCGAATGCCCGAAATAGATGGGGCGCGCACAGTGCGCCGGGTCGGCGCCGGCCAGCACCAACTCGCGCGCCACTGTGAAAGTGTGCTCGTTGGTGCCTTCAAACATGAACGACCCGGTGTCGGTCATGAGCGCAGTGTAAAGGCAGGTAGCAATATCGCGATCAATGGGAACGCAGGCCAAACGCGCCAGCCGGTAAACCAGCTCGGCCGTGGCCATCACCGTGGAATCGATCCAGTTGACATCCGCAAAATTGCGCCCGCTGGCATGATGGTCGATGTTGATGAGGAAATATTGATCCAGTCCCTCCAGCAGCGTGCGCTGGATGCTGTCGCACTCCAACAACACCACTGCATCGTTGGCCGGAACCGTATCAGCCTTCAAGACGCGATCGGCGAAAGGCAGGTGCTGGTAGATGCGAGGAACGCCATCGTGCATGACCACCTCGGCGTCCTTGCCCATGATGCGCAGAATCTGGCCACAGGCAAGCGCAGATCCGATCCCGTCCCCATCAGGCCGGGCGTGCGAGGTCACCACCAACCGCTGCCGCGCCCGAATTTCCCGTAACACCCGCTCCAGCATGAGGCGCTCTTTGGGTCTTTGCTCTTCACCATAGAGTTCTCAGTTCCCAGTTCTCAGTTCTCAGTGAGAAGCACCGCGGCACCTACTGAGAACTGAGAACCGAGAACTGAGAACTATCTTCACGGTTCCCGCTTGCGCGCGCGTTTCTTCTCGCGCGCCAGCAACTCACCGACCCGGCTCTCCAATTCCTCCGCCCGGTCAATCTGAAAATAGAGTTCTGGAGGCCGCCGCAGCCGCAGCCGTTCCGCCAGTTCGTGACGAACATAATTCCTGGCAGCAGCCAACCCTTCAAGCGTGCGCTCGGCCTCGGCCTCGTCACCGGTCACGCTGACCATGACGCGAGCTGACCGCGCGTCCTCCGCCATCACCACCGAACTAACGCGAGCCAACCCAATGCGAGGATCGCCCAATTCACCTTCCAGGATGGTTTCGATCTCTTCGCGAATGGCCTCGCTCAGCCGACCGCGATGGTATTTCTGTCCACGATGCTCCAAGCCGCACTCCAAATGGAGAAAACCCGTAAGGATATCAGAAACAGGTAAGTTGCGGTGCGCGAGCGAACTGTTGGCTCGTAGCCCGTAGCTCGCGGCTTACTTATTCACAGAAACTCGACGAACGAATCGACGACCTCCGCCCCCGCGTTATTGGCGATGCGCATGGCGGCCCGCTCCACGTTCTTCATCAAGCCATCCAGATAATCGCGGGAATGAGACACGCCGACCACTCCGATAGTCGCCGTGTTCCAAAGCAGGCTGGGGTCAAGCTCGGCGACGGCTACGTTGAACGAAGCCCGCAGACGGTCCTTCAGGCTGCGCGTGACCTGCCGCTTGTCTTTCAGCGAGTGTGCCGCTTCGATGCGGAGTTCAAGCGTAAGAAAAGCAATCATAAGGAACTTATAGCCTTTGCCCAACCCCTTGTGCTATACTGTGCTTGCTAAGTTTGATTCACAAGCAGTTGCAGGATGGTACCGCCAACCAGCGTCACCCCCTCTCCAGCAGCGATTCACCCTCAGCATATTTCAATCGAGAAACAAGAATAGGAACACCAATGGCAGAACAAGGAACAGTGAAGTGGTTTAACGACGCCAAGGGCTACGGCTTCATCAGCCGTCAAAATGGCGAAGACGTTTTCGTGCATTTCTCCGCGATTCAAGCAGGCGGCTTCAAGAGCCTGCAAGAAGGCCAAACCGTGCAGTTCGACGTGACCAAGGGCCCCAAGGGCTGGCAAGCGGAGAACGTTACCGCGGTCTAGGTAACGCTACCGGATCGTCTCAAAAAACGATCTCTAAGTAACAACAAGTGCCCGAGATTCGCAAGAATCCCGGGCATTTTTGCGTGTGTGGAGCGGACACTCCTGTCCGCTGCTTTTGACGTTGATCTCGCCTCGCCAAATCCACCCAAAAACAAAACCGCTCGTTTTCTCCGTCTATTCGCTTAAAAATAAATATTTTGCTAACTGGTTGCGAGGAAGCAATTTTTTTGGTTTTGCTGTTTACTGGTTAGTACTGGGGGGGGCCCCCCTCCCCCACTTTTTTGTGGCCGGTCTTTTGGAATCAGTACTTTAGCTGGGTTCTGCCTCCAGATCTTTGAGGAATAAGGACTTATAGGCAAGATCTTTATTCTTCTTTTACTTAGCGGCGGCTTGCTGCCGGTTCGGGGTCCGGGAATGGGCGCTTTTTGCTTTCTCCCGGCATTGGACCCCCATTTCGTCCCGATCAAAAAGTCAAGCTTGACACGAGCTAGGCTACGAGAGGGTGGCTTTCTTCCGTCAGGGCTTTTTTTGGACCATGACGGGGCGGGCACACCTCTACCCTGCTACAGGTCAATCGTTATTGTCGCCGACTTCTGAATGGAAGTCTGTGATTGCGCTCACAGCTTGGATGTGATGAAAAAAGTCAAAGGACCCGCCCAAGCGGAGCTTGGACGGGGCGCGCTTCAGGGTTGGGATGGGACGCGAAGTCGGGCCAGCCGCCCACGCGCCAACCAGGATTTCGCTTGACACACATTTACGACGAGGGCAGACTCTACTCGACTTGAAGAAAATCGGTTTCCTTTCCTTTCCCGGTTCGTAACCCAGGGCCCCACGTAGATCGTTAGAGAATCTCTGATGCACTCACTGGAGGTTTGTGATGAGGCTTCGTGCCATACGCTTTTCCGCCGTGGTTCTATTGGCCTGCACCCATCTCTCGGCCCAGGATAAGGCAACAGATTCTGCCGTCCCGAAACTAATTCGCTTTAGCGGTAAGGTGAGCGATGCGAGCGGCAAGCCCCTGAACGGAGCTGCCGGCTTGACCTTTTCTTTGTACAAGGACGAACAGGGCGGTGCCCCGCTCTGGCTTGAGACACAGAATGTACAGCTGGACACGAGCGGGCACTACACGGTTTTTCTAGGCGCAAGCAACCCGGACGGACTACCTCTCGAGCTGTTTGCATCCGGCGACGCCCGCTGGCTCGGCGTCGAGCCTCAGGGACAGCCAGAGCAACCGCGTGTGCTGCTGTTGGCCGTTCCGTATGCACTAAAGGCGGCAGATGCATCGACGGTGGGCGGGCTGCCTCCCTCGGCCTTCGTAATGGCCACGCCCGCGACGGAATCCTCGCCGGCTGCGGCCGCGCCAGCCAAGAATAAGACCGTGGTGACTCCCGGTGGCACGGCCAACTTTGTGCCACTGTTTACCAGTGCAAACATCATCGGCAATTCCGTCTTGTATCAGAGCACCGCGGGCAACGTCGGGATCGGAACAACCGCCCCCTCCGCCGCGCTCGACGTAAATGGGGCTGCCATTGTGAACGGGAACCTGAGCGCAACGGGAGTTGTGACAGGCAGCAGCTATCAGATAGGAAGCAACCTTTTCACCTTCGGCTCCTACGCGAGTGCGGACGCCTTTCTCGGCTTCGCAGGGAACGCCACGATGACGGGAGGTGGCAATACTGCCAGCGGCTATCAGGCGCTATTCTCCAACACCACGGGCGTCGCCAACACAGCGACCGGCGTGAACGCGCTCTCCTCCAACACCACGGGCGACTCCAACGCGGCCACCGGCGTGCAGGCGCTCCAATTCAACACCACGGGCAACAATAATACTGCGGCTGGAAATGTCGCGCTCTCCTCCAACACCACGGGGAGTTATAACGCGGCGGCGGGCTTTGCCGCGCTCTTCAGCAACACTACGGGCGATGCCAACACAGCGACCGGCGAGGGTGCGCTCTACAGCAACACCACCGGCGGCTCCAACGTGGCCAGTGCGGTGAGCGCTCTCTACTCAAACACGACGGGCAGCCAGAACGCGGCGCATGGCTATTCCGCGCTCTTCTTTAATACAACGGGCAGTTACAACACCGCCATGGGCTACAATGCCGGCCCGGACCAGAACTCCCCCAAGCTCACAAATGCGACCGCGATTGGAGCGAATGCCGTTGTCAGTCAAAATAACTCTTTGGTTCTCGGAGGCACAGTCGGTAATGGTTTTGCAGTGAACGTCGGCATCGGCACGGCAACGCCGTCAACCTCTCTGGACGTCGTGGGTACCCTAAAACTCGAGGGATCGGGAAACGGAATCATTTTCCCCAACGGAACAACCCAAACCACGGCCACCGCGCAAGGCCCGCAAGGGCCTCCGGGGCCTCAGGGGCCGGCTGGGCCACAGGGGCCCGCTGGGCCACAAGGGCCGACTGGACCACAGGGGCCGACTGGCGCAACAGGGCCTCAGGGGCCTCAGGGACCGCAAGGGCCTCAGGGGCCTCCGGGGATACAGAACGTTACCACGGTGGTTCAGAACTATACGGATTCCGTCGACTTGAGCTGCCCAAGCGGCTATGTCGTGGTGGTTGCAGTTTGCAATGTCGGAGTTGTCGTTCTTAATGACGTCAACACTCCGCCGCCGCCCGGCTTCACTTCATGGGCGGATTACCTCACGCCGAGTGTCAATAACTCCACTGGGGTTCATTGCAATATTGGCGTTGGTGTTTCTCAACAAGCCCAGCTGAGGTGTGCGCAGCAGTGATCCAACGTGGGGGGCATTCCGCGCTTTCCTCACGCGAAAATGCCCACGATTCTTGCGAATCCCAGCACCTGGTTTTACTTAGAGATAGTGCTGGGATTCCCACTTCTCGAAAAGCACGAGAAGTCCCTCGGGCTTGGTTGCTTCGTCAAAAATCAAAATCAAAATCAACGTCAAGGGCAGCGGACAGGAGTGTCCGCTCTACACGTGTGCCTCGGGCGCTAAGGCACGGAGACACTTTTCAGCGGCTTCACGGCACGACTGAAGTCGTGCCCTTCCCAAAACAGCCGCTCCGGCCGCGATCCTTGGCATCGGCTGGTGGGATCCCCACTTCTCGAAAAGCGCGAGAAGTGGGCCACCCTTGGGCTTCGGTGGTTCTGCTGAAGTCAAAATCAAAGGCAACGGACAGGAGTGTCCGCTCCACACGTGTACCTCGGGCTGAGAACTGAGAACTCCCGCTAGATCGGAGTGCTTCCCTTGAACAGCCAGATCAGATCTATGATCAGGATGATCACCACCATCAGCTCCAGCACGAAGGCTCGGCTTTGGTGGAATTGGTCGACCATGAAGCGGTAGAGTTCTTCGGCGGTGTGGACTTTCTGGTTGACCAGATCTTTGTAGTCGCTGACTCCGATTTTGGATGCGGCAACTTTGTAGAGGCGGGCGGAGAACATGTCGCTTAGAAACTTGATGGCGTTGTCGGCGCGCTCGGTTAGTTCGTCGACGTCGAGCAGGACGGTGTGCAAACGGCTGGCGCGTTTCGCGGTGCGCCAGCGCGCCCAGATGCCCATCGAACCGTGTTCCATAAAGTCGTACACGCTGGCGAGTTCGCGGGTCAGCAGTTCGTCGTAGTGGCGGAACTCGAGGAGCTGCGAGTTGGCGTATTCCAGCAACTGAATCACGGTTTCGGCGCCTGCTGTCGAGTCGTAGAGGAACGCGCCGTTCCAGCTGATCACGGCGAGGTCGTTCGGATAGTAAGAGATCTTCGACTGCATGATCTCCTGCTGCTCGCCGTCGGAGAGCGGAGTGTTTTCGCCGCGCACGATTTGGGCGATGCGTCCTCCTTGGGCGGAGAGCAGTTCGGCCGCCGAGGGATTGCCTGCGATGTCGCGCACGTGGAAGACGAAATAGTCTTCATGCAGCCAGCTCTCGTAGAGCTTGACCAGCGCGGGGCGGGCGCGCTCGATTTTCTGTTTGGCAATCTTCTGGGCGAAGCTGGTGAAATCGGTATCCCAAACCCAGCGGCTGGCCAGGCGGACTAGCGTGTCCCAATCGCCGGAAAAAGGGAGCTCGAAGACTACGCTTAGGACTCCGTAATCGTAGTACTTGATCTGGACGTCGAGGCGTTCCCCGCTTTCCAGGATCAGCGGTTCTACAGGCTCAACTACGGGCGGGCGCTGGAAGCGGACGTATCCGGGAGCAGGGTGCTTGAAGCTGGCTTCCTGACGGCGAGCGCCTTGTCCGAAGATGTCGCGGAGGGAGTCGAGGTTGATCTCCTCGCAGACGTCGAACTGGATCAGCACCAGGACGGAGCCTTGCAGGGTCTTGTGCTGGGAGATGGCCGCGGATTGGGCTGGAGCTGAGATGGTCGGGTTGGCGGTTTCCATGAGGCGCCTACTGGCTGTATCTATTATCTATTGTTACAGAAAAGGGCGCTGGATGGGCAGACGGCGTATAACGCCTATATTCATCAACAGATTACAGGATAGATTGCGGCCACGTATTGGAACACCTTTGGCTGTATTGCTAACGCACGCGGCGCTGTCGAGCTTCGCTCGACGGGACGGACGAGGCGTCTGTCCCTACGTGAGTCGTGAATGGTTCAACGCTTTCTGGCTAGCGCCAACAGCAGTGCTGCTCCTGTTGCGATGCCAGCTACGGCGAGTCCGGTGCGCTTCATGGATTTGTTGATTGCGGCTTGATGCGGACGCACCCAGGCGTCTTCGGGATAGTGGAGCGGGACGGGGTCGAACATCGGGAAGCCTTCGGGGGTTTCGGTGGCTTCGTGCAGGGCCATCTGCAGGACTTCGGCTAGATGCAGGGCGTGGCGGTCGGTTTCCTGCGCGATCTGCTCGCGGCAACTGAAACCGTCGGCTACGATTAGCCAGTCGGTGGGCGCTTGGCGGACGGCGGGGAGGAGTTCTAGCTCTCCGATGGCTTTCGAGATTTCATACTTTTCTTTTTCAAAGCCGAAGGCTCCGGCCATGCCGCAGCATCCGGGAGCGGGAGCGGTGAAGTTGATGCCCATGCGTTCGAGAACGGCTTCTTCGGCGGTCATCTTCATGATGGCCTTGTGATGACAATGGCCGTGGATGAGGGCGCGGCGCGCTAGTTTCGGAAGGCGAAAGACATCGTTATTGGCGCGCTGCTCTAGAAATTCACTTAACAGGAAGACTTGCTTCGACAGAGCTTGCGCGCGTTCGTCTTTGGGGAAAAGGTTGGTGAGTTCGTCGCGGAAGACGGTGGCGCAACTTGGTTCCAGGACGACGATGGGCGTGGCGGCTTCGATTTCGGGGAGGAGCTCGTCCATGATCTGGAGTAGCAGAGCCTTGGCGCGGTCAAGCATGCCAACGTCGTAGAGCGGGCGTCCGCAGCAGAGGTGAGCGCGGGGGACGGTTACGTCGAAGCCGGCGGCTTCCAGGACTTCGGCAGCGGCTTTGGCGGTCGACGGTTGGAAGTGGTTGTTGAAGGTGTCGGCCCAGAGGAGAACGGGATTATCGCTGCGTCGCTGCGCTCCGCTGGACGGACGAACGCGTCCGTCCCTACGTGATTCTTGCTGCTCCCACCAAGATTTGAATGTCTGCGGAGCGAACGGGGGAATGCGGCGCTGGGCGGGGATTCCGGCGGCTCGCTTGGCCAGGTCGCGCAGGCCGGGGAGTTGGGTTGTGAGATTCACCAGACCCGGCATTTTTGATGCGGCTCTCATCCACAGGTCGATTTTTGAGAGCGCCATGGCTTTCAGGGGACGGCTATTGGTTTCGTAGTAATGCGACAGGAATTCGGCTTTGTAGGTGGCGACATCGACGCCTACGGGGCAATCGCTTTTGCAGCCTTTGCAGGCTAAGCAGAGGTCTAGCGATTCTTTTACGGCTTCGCTTTGCCAGCCGTCTTTGATTACGTCGCCTTTGGTCATCTCCCAGAGCAGGTGGGCGCGGCCGCGGGTGGAGTGTTCTTCTTCGCGGGTGACGCGATAACTGGGACACATGACTCCGCCGGAATCATGGCGGCATTTGCCGACTCCTACGCAGCGCATGGTGGCGGCGGCCAGACTGCCGTGGTCATCGGGAAATTTGAAATGGGTTTCGGGCTGCCAGGGATCGTAGCCGGCGCCGAGGCGAAGATTTTCGTCGAGCCGATAGGGATTAATGAGCTTGCCGGGGTTCATCTTCCAATCGGGATCCCAGAGCGACTTGAACTCGCGGAAGGCCTGCATCAATTCGGGGCCAAACATTTTGGGAAGAAGTTCGCCGCGGGACTGGCCGTCTCCGTGCTCGCCGGAGATGGAACCGCCGTAGCGGACTACGAGGTCGGCGGCCTCTTCCATGAACTGGCGGAATTTGCGGATGCCTTCGGTCGATTCGAGATCGTAGTCCATGCGGGTGTGGACGCAGGCGTGGCCGAAGTGTCCATAGAACGAACCGTCGTAGTGATGGTCCTGCATCAGCTTGCGCAAGTCGCGGAGATAGGCGCCGAGTTTATCGGGACCGACGGCGGAATCCTCGAAGCCTTCCCAGCGCAGGGGCTCGCCGGGCACGTGCGCGGTTACGCCTAGACTGGATTCGCGGACATCCCAGATGCGGCGCATCAGGCGCGCGTCGGTGAAGAGCTGCATGTTGGGCGGAGCGACAGAGCGATCGAGAACTTCCATCAGGTGGCGGGCCTGGGCTTCGGCCTCGTCGGCGGTCGCGGCTCCGAATTCGACCATCAGCCAGCCACAGCCTTCGGGCAAGAGCGCTATAGCATCGAGGTTCACGCGCTTGTGGCGGCTGGCATTGACCATGATGTCGTCAAAGCCTTCGAGACCGATGGGGCGATGCTCCATGATCTGCGGGACGTGGTCGGCGCAGATGTAGACATCGGGCCATCCGATGACGAGCAGCACACGTGCCGGAGGACTCTCGACGAGGCGGCAAGTGGCTTCCAGAATCGTGACGCAGGTGCCCTCGGAGCCGACGAGCGCGCGCGCCACGTGAAAGCCGCTTTCTGGCAGCAGGTGATTTAGGTTGTATCCGGAGACGCGGCGCGGGATGTTGGGAAACTGGCGGCGAACCTGCTCGCCGTAGCGGTCGGCGAGGGACTTGAGGCCGGTGTAGATTTCGGCGCGGCGTCCGCCTTCGCGGATGAAAAGATCAAAGTCATCGGAGCTGGTTGCTCCTACGTGCAGGCGCTGGCCGTCGTAAGTGAGGACTTCGAGCGCCTCGATGTTGTCGTCGGTTTTGCCGGCCATGATCGAGTGCACGCCGCAGGAGTTGTTTCCGATCATGCCTCCGAGTGTGCAGCGGTCGTGGGTTGCGGGATCGGGAGCAAAAGTTAGGTGATGCTTCTCCGCGGCGGCGCGAAGATTGTCGAGGACGACGCCGGGCTCGACGCGTGCGATGCGGCGCTGGGGATTGATTTCGAGAATGCCCGCCATGTATTTCGAAAAATCGAGGATGACGGCGGCGTTGCAACATTGTCCGGCGAGCGACGTGCCTCCTCCGCGGGCGAGCAAGGGAGCGTGGTGGTCGCGGCACAGGGCGACGGTGGCTAGAACGTCTTCTTTGTCGCGCGGGATGACTACGCCGATTGGAACCTGGCGATAGTTGGAGCCGTCGGTGGCGTAGAGGGCGCGGCTGCCGGTGTCGAAGCGGACTTCTCCGCGAAGGTGGCGGCGGAGGGACGCTTCAAGCGCGGAGGCATCGAGTGGCGTGGGACGCGGCGGGGGTGGGGCGATGGTTTGCGACATAGGGCACAGAACATCTTCGTGGATGCGGGCGCTGGGCGCAAGGGGATTGCGCAGTCTATGGCGTATCTTCCCCCTGTGATCTTTGTGCTGCCTATCGTGAATAAAATCTTTGCCACAGCAGACACAGAGGATCACGGGAAAAAATGCGATTCGCCTCCGCTTGTCGCTTCAGCGGCTAAACAGCTTGCTGAAAAACTCGACTTGCGCTGCTCGGCCCCCTAAAGGGGGATTTCAATTTAAAGGACTTGTGGCATCGCTAAAGCGATGCCCTGATACGAAACTTCAACTAAGTGGCGCCGCCTGTACCGACAGTCTGCGTTCTTGCTAGAATGTCATTCCGCGTGCCGAGGAGCACGCGATTCCAATGGCCTTCGTAATCGCCGAGCCTTGTATCGGAACCAAAGACACCGCCTGTGTTGACGCCTGTCCGGTGGATTGCATTCACCCCAAAAAGGACTCCGACCTGTACGCAACCGAAGAGATGTTGTATATCGATCCCGTGGAATGCATCGATTGCGGCGCCTGCGTGCCGGCGTGCCCGGTCTCGGCTATCTTTGCGCTGGACGACCTGCCGGAACAATGGAAGGAGTACACTGGGCGGAACGCGCAGTACTTCGGGCGGTAAAAAGCAGCTTTTGGCGATATCGAGTTGTGAAAGACACGATCGGCGGTGCCTCATGAAAATCACTGACACAATTGACTTGCTCTTGAAGAACAAAGGCGGCAATCGGGTCCTGTCGGTAGCGCCCGATCAGTCCGTCTACGAGGCCGTTGAAAAGATGGCGGCGGAGAGTATCGGCGCACTGCTGGTAATATCCGAGGGCAAGCTGGTCGGCATCCTGTCGGAGCGCGACTACGCCCGCAAAGTGATTCTCAAGGGACACTCCTCGAAGGAGACGCTGGTGCGGGAGATCATGACCAGCCCGGTGGTCTTCGTCACTCGCCAAAACACGGTGGACGAATGCATGGCCATTATGACGACCCACCGCTTTCGTCATCTTCCCGTCGTCGAGGACGACGCGGTTGTCGCTGTGGTGTCGCTGGGCGACCTCGTCAAGTGGATCATCTCCGATCAGGCCCACACCATCCGCGAGTTGGAAGGGTACATATCGGGGCGATATCCGGCCTGAGGCAGGCCGCCAGGCCCTCAGGGGCTAAAGCCCGCATTTTTATTGGTCCTCAGCGGCACGGCTGAAGCCGTGCCCTTCCCAAAACTGTTTATGAGATGAGTTCTAGTCAAGAAGAAAATCGATGGGGAAGCGCGGGAGTGAATCGATGAACCGACTCGCCCATGGCCTGCAACACGATCTGGCCCAGGGCTTGTATGAATTTCGGGGAATCGTTGAGCCCGGCGCTCATTTCAAATTGCGTCATACCCAGCCGACGCACTTCTTCGCGAGCCTGGTGATCAATTTCACCTAGCGTCTCCACGTGATCGGAGACGAACGCCACCGGCACGACGCAAACCTCACGGACGTGTTCCGCGGCCAGATCGTGGAGCGTGCTGTGCAGGGAAGGTTGTAGCCACTTGCTTGCTCCCACTTTGCTCTGATAGCAAAGCCGGTGCGGGTTACGCCATCCGCCGCGGTGCACCAGGAGCTGTACCGTCTCTTCAATCTGCTGCTGGTAAGGATCGCCCTTCTCAATCACGGAAACGGGGACGCTATGGGCGCTGAAGACAATCTCCGCACGCTCCGGCACCGGGAACCGGGCGAGCGCTTCATCAACTTTTTCAATCACCGCGTCGAGATAGGCCTCGTGCCGGTAGAAATTCTCCACGCGGTGTACGGGCATCTCGTCGTGAAAATGCCTGCGCCACTCATTCAAGCTCGATCCCGTCGTGGTCGACGAATACTGCGGATACAAGGGCAGCAACACCACTTCATCGCAGTGCGCCGCTCGTAGTTGCGGAATCGCCTCGCTCGTAAACGGATGCCAGTACCGCATGGCCACAAAACAGCGGGCATCGATTCCCCGGATCGAGAGCTCCGCCTCGAGGGCCCGGGCCTGCCGTTCGGTGAAGCGGCGGATGGGCGATCCTCCTCCAATGGTCGCGTAGTGGTGCTGCACCTTGCGCGCCCGCGTCGTCGAAATCAATTTGGCCAGGGGCCTGCGCCCGATGCGGGCAAAGGGGAAGTCAATAATATCGGGATCGCAGAACAGGTTGTAAAGAAAAGGTTCGATCTCTTCCAGCGTTTCTGGTCCGCCCAGCTGAAATAGAACTACCCCCAAACGGCGTGAAGTGCGCGTCATCCCACAGAATCCCCAGAATGCACGAATGTCGTCGCATTCGCGGCGAGAGTCAGTGGTCGGGAAGCGGATGCTCTCCACCGGAACAGCAAAATCGTGAGCGCTGAAAAGAGGAGTACTGGGGGAATCAGCAAAACGATGATTCCTCCCCGCAAAGCATGAATGACGGACTTGCCGCCGCCGGCGACAGTCGTGTAACACATGGCACAACTTTGGGCATAGAGGTTATGGGCTGCGCCCAATACCATCAGCCAGCCGATAAGATGAATGAGCACGCGCCGGATCGGTCGCATTACTGGTCGCATTACTGCACCAGCGATCGCATATGCGCGAGTCGCGAACTGTCGGCGAAGATAACGGTCATCATAATCAATATGAAGACCAGTGCCGGAATCAGCGTCACGAAGAGGCTTGCCTGCTCATACCGCAGATGCATGAAGTAGGCAATAATCAATGCCGCTTTGATAATGGACAAGAACATTAAGACGGTAAGCATGGTCTGCAAAGGCAGTTGACGATAGGCGAGAATCACTTCGAGTACCGTCAACCCGAGCAAGCCAAACCACACGGAGAAGATGATTTTGTTTCCAGCAGTTTCCGCGTGCTCCATGTCTTGATCCTTTCCTATCCTAGGCAGTTTTCGCCGACAGCAAGTAAACCAGCGGGAAGATGAACATCCATACCAAATCGACGAAGTGCCAGTAAAGGCCGCTCACCTCCACATCCACGGCCGAGAACTTTCTCCGCCCAAACCCGACGGCGATAACCAGCAGATATACAACACCAATAGTGACGTGAAGCATGTGAAGCCCAGTCATGCTAAAAAATGCCGCCCCAAACATCGGCGTGCCCCAGGGGTTGTGAAAAGGACGGACACCCTCCCCGATCAGGCCCAGCCACTCGCGAATGTGCAGAACGTCAAAAATTATCCCGCCCAGTGCAGTCGCCACCAGCCACCCTATCGCGCTGCCCACTTTGCCCAGGCTGGAGGCTCTGACGGCCAGAACCATGGCAACGCTGCTGGAGAGCAACACGAAAGTCATAACGGTCGCATTGGCGATACTCGGCGTCTCGAAAGGCCGGGGCCAAGCCGTGGCTGCGAGCCGCAAATACCCATACGCAAAGATTACGGCCGAGAAAGTGATGGCATCGGAAACGATAAACAACCACATTCCCAGTTTCTTCGAGGGTACGGCGTAAGGCAGGGATCCGCCTCCCCAACTCGGGATATCGTGGGCATCATGAACCGCTGCCGCTGAAACTGGACCGTCCAAAGAAGACATGTTCGCGCTTGCTCCGTCGTGAATTTACACGTACTGCCACAGCCTCAACTAACCGCTGGCCCGCTAACCGGCGGGATCAGTCTGCATCACATAGTCCTTTCCGTTCTTTACATCTCCGTATTCATAAGCATCGTGATAAACGACCGGGTGTTTGCCTCCGAAATTGTCGAAAGGCGGCGGAGAGGGCACGGTCCATTCCAGAGTCGTGGATTCCCAAGGGTTCTCAGGCGCCTTCGGCCCCTTGTACATGCTCCAGAAAAGATTGAAAAGGAAAATGAACTGGGCCGCACCCGTAATCAGCGCCGCGATGGTCATGAATTTGTGCACGGGCATGAGGGGTTGCATCGCCTCGTTAAGGAAACTCGAGTAACGGCGAGGCATGCCTTCGAGGCCAATGAAGTGCATCGGCATGAAGATGCAGTAGACACCGACAAACGTGATCCAGAAATGGATTTTGCCCAACCGTTCATTCATCATGCGTCCGAACATCTTCGGAAACCAGAAGTAGGTACCGGCGAACATGCCGAAGATCGCCGCCACTCCCATGACCATGTGGAAATGTCCGACTACGAAGTAGGTTCCGTGGAGAAAGATGTCGAGCGAGGGTTGGGCCAGGAACATGCCACCCAAGCCGCCGGTTACAAATACCGAGACGAAGCCCAAGGCAAACATCATGCAGGTGGTGAAGCGTAGTCTGCCGCCAAAAACTGTACCCAACCAAAGCAAGGAGATGATGGTAGCGGGTATGGTGATAATCAAGGTCGGGATCGAGAACAGGAAGCCGGAATAGGGGCTCATCCCGCTGAGGAACATGTGATGTCCCCAGACCATGAAGCTCAGGAAACCGATGGCCAAAAGGCAAATCACAATTATTTTGTAGCCGAGGACGGGTTTGCGGGAGAAAACCGAGAGCACATGCGAGATCACTCCGAAACCGGGGACGATTGCGATGTAGACCTCGGGATGCCCGAAGAACCAGAACAGGTGCTGCCACAGCAATGGTGAACCACCAGCGTGGTTTTGGAGCTGGCCGTTGACCAACAAACCAGAAGGCAGGAAGAAACTGGTGCCGGCATTACGGTCAAGGATCAGCAGAACGCACGCCGCAAATAGAACCGCGAAGCTCAATAAGCTGAGGATGGCAGTAATGAGCCAGGCCCAACAGGTGATCGGCATGCGCATCAGCGTCATGCCCTTGCATCGCAAGTCCACCGTAGTGGTAATGAAATTCAGCGCGCCGAGCAAAGAGCCTATACAAAAAAGCGCTATGGAAACAGCCCAGAGATTCTGCCCCATTCCCTGTCCCGGCCCGGCAATGCTACCCACGGCGCTGAGCGGAGGATAGGCCGTCCAGCCCGAAATCGGAGGACCGTCCGGGACGAACAGGGTGGCAACCAACGCGACTAGGGCTAAGAATGTCACCCAGAACGAAAGCATGTTCAAGGTGGGGAACGCCATATCTTCGGCGCCAATCTGAATGGGCAGCGCATAGTTGCCGAATCCGGCCTGCGGCGCCGTGGTCAGCACAAAGAAGACCATCAGTGTGCCATGGATGGTGAGCAACGAAAGGTAATACTCCGGTGAGATCACGCCGCCGGGAGCTCCCACGGGCGAAAAGGCACCCAATCCCCAAATATGAACGGCCGGCCAAACCAAATGAATCCGCACCAGCCAGGAAAGGACCATCCCCACGAACACCGAAACGACGGCGAGGAAGTAGTACTGCTTGCCAATCACTTTGTGGTCGAGGCTGAAGATGTACTTGCGGATGAAACCGGTCGGCGCGGTGTGGTGGTGTACCTGCGCTCCCATGGGCATATTGGCCATCGTGAGTTACCTTCCCTGCGCCAGCGCGCCTTGGCGGCCGCTGTCGCTCGAAAACATTACTGCAAGGCGGCTTGCTCGACTATCCATTTCTGATAGTCCTCCGCCGACATCACGTCGAGGAAAGCCCGCATGGTGTTGTGGCCGAGGCCACAAAGCTGGTTGCAGGCGATTTCGTACTTGCCGATTTTGGTTGGGGTGAAGTGCAGAGGGATCTCCATCCCGGGAACTATATCTTGCTGAATGCGCATTTCCGGGACATAGAACCCGTGACCCATGTCTTTGGAATTCAGCAGCAGTTCCACGGGCTGGTTCACGGGAACCGCCAAATCCACGGTGACGATATCGTCTTTGGATTCGGGGTCGGATGCACTAATGCCGAAGAAATTCCCTTTGGTTTCATCAATCTTGTTGGTGTGGATGGGGCCGAACTTGCCGTCGGGTCCGGGATAGCGAAAGTAGAAAGCAAACTGCCCGGCGAGCACTTGAACCTGGAGAGAATCGGCCGCCGGCGGAGTGAAGTACATGGCGGCCCAAACCTTCTGCCCGACAAACTCAAGCAAGATGATCTCCGACCCTACGTAAACCAGGGCGAGCACGATCAGCCACTTGGCGCCGCCCGGGAAAATTCGGACCGGACGGGTTTCGCCCTTGCGCTCTCCGTATTTCCAGGCAAAGGCAGCCAGACACAACTGGGCGAGGATGAACCCAATGGCGGCGCCGACGAAGGTCTCGACGAACTGGTGGTCCATGGCGCCACCATGAGCCGAGGCGACTTCGGGAAACCACCAATGGCGTGAATAAAGGATTGCGACAGAGACAGTGGTGATGATCGTCACCACTACGGCGAACGCTTTGCCCATGGTTACCATCCCCCGCGGAACCGGCTTGCTGCTACCGGACAAACCACAAAAGAGCAAAAATGTAGAGCCACAACAGAAACATGAAATGCCAATACCATGCGGTCACATCCACCACGATGCGCCGCCTTTCAACCGGCAGATGGAGCAGGGAACCGGTTGCGGCGTAGAGTAACACCAGCACGCCGCCCAAGAGGTGGATGGCGTGAGTAGCGGTGAGCAAATAGACAAACGAACTGCTGGCGCTGCTCGCGAGGTAAAAGCCGCGCTCGGCCAGCACACGCCAGGCGATCCACTGGCCGGTCAAAAAGCCGCCGCCAAGCACGAACGTAATTCCGAGCCAGGGAAGGCCTTTTCCCGGGCCGAGAGCAACGTCAGGAATGGAGCTGGATGGACCTGATGCGGCCTGACGAGTAATCTGCCGGCGGGCCAATTCCGCTGCCATGCTGCTGAGCAGGAGCAATCCGGTGTTTACCAGGAGCAGCGCAATCGGCAGGTCGACTGGAGTCCAATCACGAACATAGGCATTGGTTTTTTGGTCGAGAGTTGGCAGACCCTGACGCACGATATAGGCGCTGGTGAAGGAAACAAACAGCATGACGATGGGAGCTATGGCCACAGCCAGTCCCAAGCGCGCGCGCCGCAGACGCGTCACATAGTCAGGAAACCCATCGCCACGTCCACCGCCCCCGCCATAAACGGGAGGGCGAGAGCTATTTCCATCCTTACCCGTTTGGGGCACTTGCACCGTTACCGGAGGACTCAGAGTTGCCATGGCCTAAACCGCAATTCCCTCGTTTTCGACCTCGCCCGAAAAATGAAATCGGCGGTCGCTGGCTGGCCAGCAGCAGCCGTCACTTTTTCCGTTTGATTACCGGAGGCTTCCCCGTGCCCTCACAGTTTTGGACTTCCCCAACCGACCGATAACATACACCGACCTCCGCCAGTATGCAATGCTCCATCCAAGTTTTTGCGTGCAGAACTCTTTTTGTTACGGGAAACAAAGCGCACTCCAAAAAAATTGAATGCATGGCCTCGTGCGCTTGGATGTCGAATACCGTGAAAAAATCTGGTCTGGTGAAACAGATCACGGGTAGTGCCTCAGTTTGAAATTTCATAGACTTAGGACAGCGGCGCGGCCTGTGCGATCCAATCTGACGATGCGGATGGGCATGCGGCGCTTTACCAGACTGACAGATGGTTTCAGCAAGAAGATTCAGAATCACGTGGCTATGGTCGTCATCCATGCGGTGTACTACAATTTCGGCAGAATCCACAAGACGCTGAGGATTACTCCGGCAATGGCCGCTAACCTGAGCGATCACGTTTGGAATCTTAAGGAAATCGTTCTCATGGCCGACAGTTACATGCCGAAACCCGGCGAGCGCGGGCCTTACAAGAAAAGAGTGGAGGAATGCCGTGGCTGACGAGCAGGTGATTAGGATTTTGGAAGAGATGAGGGATTTACAGAAAGAACACGTGGCGAGTTACAAAGAGGCGGTCAAAAACCAGCAAGAGGGCCTTGATCTTCAGAAGCGTGCCTTGCGGCGTCAGAGGATAACGATGGCGGTGTACGTTCTCTTCATGCTTGCCTTGTTAGGATTCTTGGCTTGGTCTTCACTGCCTCATGCGGGTTAGGAAATTAAAACTGAGGCACTACCAGATCCCGCAATCGATGGATTGGAGTTGACAACATCGGCTATACTCTTCCCGTCGCAAGTGGGGGCGACCCCCAAGTCTTAAGTCTGTGCGTGAGTTTGGGGTCCAACACCAGGGGGCAAGTGCAGATGGCAGACGACTCAACCAAGAGCGCCGGGAATGGCGTTCTTGGGCATCTTCCGCCTTTGCCGAGAAAGCAGCTCAGCAACTCGCTCATAGCGATGGAGCAAGCCTGCCGAAAACGCGAAGGTCTTCCGCTACTCACTGATGCAGATATTGAAGCGTTGAAGGCAGGCGTGCCCATGCCGTGGGAAAGCGGCGATGCGGCCGCAGCGCCAGCCGCAACGAGTTCCTCACCCACTCCAGCGGCACTTGCTCCCGCCGCGCCTCCTGCTACCGCCGCAGCACCGGCATCCCCAGCTCCAGTTCCGGCGACGAGCGCACCCAGTGGTGCGATCAGCGAGGAAGTCGCAAAATTGGTTGCGGCCGGAAAGAAGTGGAGTAAATCCGCGATCGCAGCGGAACAGGCACATCGCGGGCGCAAAGGTTTACCGGCACTGAACGATGCCGAAATCACTGCCCTGCTCGGCGAACCGCTCACTCCTGCGGCGGCCGCTCCGGCTGCTCCTGCAGTGGCGGCGACTTCCGCGGCGGCCACTCCGGCGGCAACAACGGCAGCCTCTGTTCCTCGACCCGCGGCGGCAGCAACCGTAACTCCTTCCGCGGCTGCTTCTGTCGCACGCAGCGGCGCTGCGACCAAATATGTCGGCACACCGGCGGTGGGGACTTCGAAAGCGGCAGCCAGCGGAGGAGTAGCTTCGGTCGGTCCGGAAGACAATGCGGTCAATCAGCAACGCCGGCGATTGGTGTGGTCTACCGTAGCTGCGTTCCTCACCGCGTGGTTCATCGCCTTCTTCCGCTTTTTTCTGCCGCGCACGCTCTTCGAGCCCGCGACCAGCTTTAAGATCGGCTATCCCGAAGATTACGGCCTGGGCGTGGACACCAAGTTTCAGCAGAAGTACCGCATCTGGGTGGACCGCACACCCGATCGCATGTTCGTGATTTACGCGCGCTGCACGCATCTGGGCTGCACGCCCGACTGGAAACCCAGCGATAACAAATTTAAATGCCCGTGCCACGGCAGTGGTTACGACAGCGAAGGAGTCAACTTTGAGGGTCCGGCGCCGCGTCCCATGGACCGGGCCCATGTCCAAAAAACTCCGGACGGTCAGATTCTGGTGGATGTCTCGCGACTCTACCAGTGGCCGAAGGGGCAGCCCAGCCAGTTCAATGATGATGGATCTTACTTGCCCTTGTAATGGAAGCGCAGCCGGAGTCCTGATTCGAGGAAACAATGCCTGAAGAAAATGGGAACGGAAAGAACGGCAAAGAAGTTGGCCTGATCGAACGATTGAAGTCCGGCTTGCAAGAAGACGTTCAATCCTTAAGGACGGATCTGCCCGCCAAAGCCAAGGAACAGGTTGAGGGACTCAAAAAACCAACCAAGACCGAGGTCTACACCTCGATCTTCCGCCACAAACACGATGACACGCCGCGCAACCGGGCTCTGGGCGTGCTCTCCAACGTCTTCCTGCATCTTCATCCGGCGAAGATCAATCGCGACGCAGTGCGTTACAGCTACACCTGGGGCATGGGCGGAATCACGTTTTATCTGTTCATCGTGCTCACCTTTACCGGTGCGCTGCTGATGTTTTATTACCATCCGACCAAACTTCAGGCGTTTCGCGACGTGCTCTATCTGGAGCACGATGTGCCCTTCGGCAAGATCCTGCGCAACATGCACCGCTGGGCTGCCCACCTCATGGTGATTACGGTGTGGCTGCACATGTTTCGCGTGTTTCTGACCGGCTCTTATAAAGCGCCGCGTCAGTTCAATTGGAACATTGGCGTGCTGCTGCTGGTGCTCACGTTACTGCTTTCGTTCACCGGCTATCTGCTGCCGGACGACCAGCTTGGGTTCTGGGCAGTTACAGTCGGCACCAACATGGCTCGCGCCACGCCGCTGCTAGGACACGAAGGACCATTCGGCAAAATGCTGGGCATGACACCGTACAACGACGTGCGCTTCGGCCTGCTGGGCGGCTCCATCGTAGATGCGAATGCTTTGCTGCGTTCCTACATCTGGCATTGCATCGGGATTCCGATCGTGGCTTCGGTGCTGATGATTGTTCACTTCTGGCGCGTGCGAAAGGATGGCGGCATCTCCGGCCCGGCGTCGGTGGTGCTCGCGTCGGAAGATAAAGTGCAGCGGGGCGCAAGACACGCCTGAGGAGTTTGCTGAAAGACTCGATGTGCGCTGCCCGGCCCGTAAAGGGGCATCTGATTTCAAGCGACTTACGGTATCGCTAAAGCGATACCCGATACGAAACGCGGGTTCTTCGGCAAACTGTGAAAGGCGTGGTCTGGAGCACTTATGGATTGGCGACAACTTTGGGAGATCTGTTCCGCGCCCGACAACGTACCCATCGTGGCTCTGATTCCGCTTCTTGCCTTTTATTGTTATCTGGCGTGGAAGCAGGCGAAGGCCAACGACGACCTGATTGGGGAACTGGAAACCAATCCCGCGATCGCCAAGACGCGTTATCGCAAGGCTTGGCCGTTCGAGCCAGGGTGGCAGAAGGAAGTACACGTGTGGCCGTTCCTGCTGCGCATTGAGTTCCTGGCCGCCATCATCGTCACCATCGTCCTGATGGTCTGGTCGGTTACTCTGAATGCGCCGTTAGAGGAACCCTCGAATCCCAACCTGACCATGAATCCGGCCAAGGCTCCGTGGTACTTTCTCGGCTTGCAGGAAATGCTGGTGTACTTTGATCCCTGGATTGCAGGCGTAGTGATGCCGACGCTGGTCATCGTCGGGCTCATGGTGATTCCCTACATCGACACGAATCCGCTGGGTAATGGCTATTACACCTGGAGGCAGCGCAAGTTTGCCATCGGCTCGTTTCTCTTTGGCTTCATCGTTCTCTGGGTCGCGATGATCATTATCGGCACATTTATACGCGGCCCCGGTTGGCAGTGGTTCTGGCCGGGACAAACCTGGGACCACAGCCGGCTGATTTATGAGGTGAACCGCGATCTGCCGGATCTTTTCGGACTCACCTCCAATTTAGCCAAGAACATTTTCGGGGCGGTGGTGGTCGGAGGTTATTACGCCGTCGGCGGGTTCGTCATCCATGCGCTGTTCCGGCGTTACAACCCAAAGGATTATCAGCGCATGAGCCTGTTACAGTACTCCATCATGGTGTTCTTCATGCTCACCATGGTGGCCCTGCCGCTCAAGATGATGTTACGGCTCGCATTCAACATCAAGTACGTGTGGATTACGCCTTGGTTCAACGTGTAGACGGTCGCTGGTCGCTGGTCGTTAGCCTACGCGGCCCAACTGCTAACGACCAACGACTAGCGACCAACGACTAATTGGAGGGTGGGGTGCCCGAACAACCAAACGGCAGGCAGGACCCGGTTGTCACTAAGTCCTTCGCGCTGTATTACGTTGTGTCCATGGTCATCCTCATGGCCACGCTTTTCTGGGCGCTGTGGGACGAAGACTACGGCCAACGTCCCTGGAAAGGATTTCAACAAGAGTGGAAGCAGCGCTACAGCGCCTTCCTGAAGACAGCTGAGTCAAAGTCGGCGGAGTCCGAAAAGAACGTTGAGCAAAGTGCCGAGTACCAGCAGGTCGAGCAGACTTACGAGCAGACTTATCAAGCTGCCAAGCCTCACCGCGATGAGCTCCAGAAACAGATTCTCGATCTGAACGCGAAAATTCTGGCGGTGCAGCACGTTTTCGTCGACAAACGCGCCTATGTGAATGCTCTCACCTACGAGATCGAGACTGACACGAGTGAGTCGGGCAAGGAAAGCAAGCGGAAAAAGCTCGAAGCCTATAAAAAAGAAACCTGGTCGGTCGATTACCCCGACGGTCACGCGGAGAAATACGATTTCCCCCAACTGGTGGAGAAATACAACGAACTGCGAGACGAACGCACCAAGGTAAGTGCGGAACTGGGCGACGTGCTCAAGCCGGTGACCGAAGCGAGTGCCAAGGTGTCAGCCTACATTAACCAGCAGATGGTGGATCTCACTCCGACGCAAATCGATGGTCTGAAGAGGAAGACCGAGGAGTGGAGCCCTAAGATCGTGCAGATTAATGTGGCGGACGCCAACATCGTGGACCGCTGCGAATCCTGCCACATGGGAATTCGCGAGCCGCTTGTGCTGACTGCGGCTGCCATGGCTCTCCCGGGCAAAAAGCCCGACGAGTATGCGCGCGCTTTCACCAGCCATCCTGAACCCGGGTTACTGAAGACGCATGACCCGGACAAGTACGGATGCTCTCCTTGCCACCAGGGCAATGGCCGGGCCACCACCAGCCTGGAGAAGGCTCACGGAAATTATGAGCATTGGTTGTGGCCGCTGTTCCCCAACGAAAACGCGGAGGCGGGGTGCCAGAGCTGCCACGCCGCGGACATGGTGTTGATGAGCAACGACGTGGGCTCGACGATCAGCGCGGGCAAGGACTTGTTTCGCCAGCGGGGCTGCATCGGCTGCCATCGATATGAAGGGTACGACAAAGAACCGGAAGAACTGAACTCGGTGAACCAGGAGATCAAGCAACTGGAGCAGGAGAAGATCCAGAACATCAAGCAGGCAGCTTACTTGATGAAGCAAGCCGACGCGGCAGAAACGAACGAAGAAGCTGTACGGCTGAACGACCGAGCCGAGGCGCTGAAGGTAGCCAACAGCAAGGCTGACGGCCGCATCGCCCAACTCGACCGGCAGACGAAAAGCCTGCTGCAGGACGTCAAGAAGGTGGGACCCAATCTGAAGGACGTCCGGCTCAAGCTCAACAAGAACTGGATTCCTGTCTGGCTGAAGAAACCGACCGACTTCCGGCCAACCACGCGGATGCCGAACTTCCGCCTCAACGAAGACCAGATCAAGGCCATCTCTGCCTATCTGTGGCAGTCGGCGCTGACCGACGAGCAGCCCAAGCATAAGCCGGGCGACGCCGCGCACGGCAAGGAACTCTTTGAGACGCGGGGCTGTCTGGCCTGCCATTCTATCGGCGAGGGCGATCAGATGCAGGGTGGGACGTTCGCCGCCAACCTTACGCGAGTCGGGGAGAAAGCCAACTATGACTATCTCGTGCGCTGGGTGCATAACGCGCGCGAGCGCACACGCCCTTATTGTCCCTACGAAAAGAAAGACATTGGCCCCGAAGATTATGCGAAGAAGGGGCTGCCCTATGTCTTCGACCTGCAACACAGCAAATGCCCGAACGATGGGCACGAACTGCAGGTGCAAAACATGACAGTGATGCCGAGCCTGCGGCTCAGCATCGAGGACGCGCGAGACATCGCAACATTTTTGATTGCACAGAAGAAGCAAGAGCCCAGCGCTTATGCCGACGCCTCCTTCATGGACGACCCCAGGCTGAAGGATCAAGGCAAGAAGTGGATTCGTCACTTCGGCTGCATGGGTTGCCATGAGATCGCGGGCTTGGAGGATGAAGGCCGCGTCGGAACCGAGTTGACTTTCGAGGGCAGCAAGCCACTGGAGCGTCTCGACTTTGCCCTCTTCACTGAAACCGCGCAGCGCGGCGGTAAGAATGCAGAACCGATTACCAACCCGGAAGATTTGGCACGATTGCCGGACGGCCCCGCGCAAGGTCCCTGGTACGAGCACAAGGGCTTCTTCGAGCATAAACTATCTGAGCCCAATGTTTTCGATCAGGGCAAAATCAAGAGCGAAGAAGAAAAACTGCGGATGCCCAACCTGCATTTGACCAAGGAGCAGGTGCGAGCCCTCACAACCTTTCTGATGGGCAGCCAGGAGAGCGCTCTGCCCGCTAATTATCAGTACCGGCCCCTCGATTATCGCCGCGACATTCAGGAAGGCTGGTGGGTGGTCAGGAAATATAACTGCATGGGTTGCCATCAGTTCACTTCCGGCCAGCAGACTGTGCTGATGGGGATGAAACGCTACCAGGATGCCCAGGAAATGCTGCCTCCCAAGCTCCTCACCGAAGGGGCCCGGGTCGAACCCGAGTGGATGCTGCGCTTCCTCCACAACCCGGCGCTGAGCGACACGGACACGAATCGCAACGGCGTGCGGAGCTACCTGCAAGTGCACATGCCCACATTCTCCTTTTCGGAGAATGAACTGGGCAAGCTGGTGCGCTTCTTCCAGGCGCTTTCGCGGCAGCCATTTCCGTACATACCGGAGCAGCTTCCCGTGCTCACGGCGAAAGAAACCGACATGGCGCGCAGTTTGTTCAGCAGTACGGCCGCTCCTTGCCTGAAGTGCCACGCCACCGGCGATGCGCAGCACGACAAGAACGCTGTTGCTCCCAATCTCCTGTTGGTGCGAGGACGACTGAAGCCGGATTGGGTGGAACGGTGGATCATCGATCCGCAAGCCATCAGCCCCGGCACGTCGATGCCTTCCGACCTGTTCCGGCGCGAGAATAATCGTTGGGTGTTCGCCGGTCCCACTCCGCCATCGTTCCAGGGCTACGATAAGGACCACACCAAGCTGCTGGTGGATTACATGTTCCAGCTCACGCCCGAGGAACTAAGGCGGGCGGGTGCGGCCACGGGTCGCCCGCAGGCCTCGATTCAGCCGTCGCACAGCGTCAAGCAAGGCGCCAGTTCGGCAGAGCCGCACCGAGCGACTGGCACAGGCGGTTCGCGGTAAAGGTACTTGGACAAACAAAGCAGTAACCTCACGCAGCCGCTGCGGCTATAATAGGTCGCCCGGTAGACGCCAACGTTAGACGCCAGAAATGAATACCAAAACCCGAGGAGGAAGTACTGGAATGCGCACTGAGCCGATGCTGCTAGTTCTCTTGACGCTGTTCGTCTGTTCGTCACTCATGTTCGCCGGAACGGTCAGCGGCAAGGTGACCTACACCGGCACGCCCGAAAGACAAAAACCCATCGATATGGGCAAGGAACCGTACTGCGCCAAACAGCATGCCAAACCCGTAACTTTCGAATCGGTTGTGACCGGGCCCAAGAATGCATTGGAAAACGTGGTGGTCTACATTTCGGCCGGCGCTCCCGATGAAGGCCAGGTTCCAGCGCAGGCGGTCAACTTCGAGCAGAAAGGCTGCCAGTATGTGCCGCACATTCTGGTCCTGCACACCAACCAGGAACTCAAAGTCACCAACGACGACCAGGCTACGCACAACATTCACCCGCTGGCCAAAGTGAACCGCGAGTGGAATAAATCCCAGGCGCCGGGGGCCGCGCCCATTGTCGAGAAATTCGCCCGAGAAGAATTCATCTCGGTGAAGTGCAACGTCCATCCCTGGATGCACGGTTACTTTGCGGTGCTCAAGACCTCGCACTACGACGTAAGCAAGGGGGACGGGGACTTCAAGCTGCCGAACCTGCCTCCCGGCAAGTACACCATCACGGCCTGGCATGAGGAATACGGCACGCAGACTGCCGACGTTACCATTACCGGCAACGAAACCAAAGATGTGAACTTCACTTTCAAGGCGCAGTGAGGCGAGCAGGAGAGCCTGGCAGCTATGCACGAAACGATACAGCCCAGCCCGACGGGTCGCTTCTCTTCCAAGCTTAGGGACTATTACAGTCTGACTAAGCCGGAAGTGAACCTGCTGATTCTGATGACTACGTCGGCGGGTTATTATCTTGCCTCGCGTGGACCGTTCAGGATTGTCGGTCTCATCAACACACTCGTGGGTACGCTCCTTGTCGCCAGCGGTACCGCAACCCTGAATCAGTGGATGGAACGGGTGTGGGACGGTCAGATGCGGCGCACCGCTGGCCGCCCGCTGCCTTCGGGCAGGCTCAAGGCACGCGAGGCGTTCCTGTTTGGGATTCTGCTGAGCATCGCCGGAGGGCTGTATCTTGCGGTTGCGGTCAACCGGCTAGCAGCCTTCGTTGCAATCTCCACGCTGCTGTCGTATCTGCTTATCTATACTCCGTTGAAGCGGAAGACGCCGCTGTGCACGCTGCTGGGAGCTTTTCCCGGCGCCATGCCCGCTCTGATCGGCTGGGCGGGTGCCTCGGCAAGTATCGAGCCGCGCGCCTGGTTTCTCTTCGTCGTTCTCTTCCTGTGGCAGTTTCCGCATTTCCTGGCGATTGCCCTGATGTACCGTGAGGACTACACCCAGGCTGGCTATAAGATGTTGCCCCGCTTTGATCTCGATTCCCGTTTCACGCGGGCTGAGATTGTTGCCTTCACCGTGATCCTGATCGTCACGACCATGCTTCCGCTGGTCGATCGCGGAGGCCCAATTTATCTGAGTGGCATGTTCCTGGCGGGCGTCTTCTTGCTCTATCACGTAACCAAGTTGGCGAGATCAAACTCGATTGTCTTGGCCAGCCGCGTCCTGCATGCGTCCGTTATCTATCTGCCTATAGTTCTTGCGATGATTGTCGCCCGGAAGGGCTGAAGCTCTCGCTTGGGTGCGAATCTGGGGCTAGGCGGTGCGCCATTGCCATTGCGTCAACAACTCGGTGGTGAGTGAGAACGCCTGGTTTCAGCAGCTATCGAAACAACCGTCTCTAGCACTGCGGAAGATGATCGCGTTCCTCCGCCCAGGTGTTGAGTTGCAACGGGCAAAAGGAAACCGCGCCCAAGACAAGGCGGGGTAGGGGTTGAACCAAGTTGAGGAGCATCCTACGGAGTCACTTCGAACACAACCCCGTTTCCGTTTGCTCCGCCCTCGGAGGTCGTGCCATAGAGGTTGCCTGCGCTGTCCAGAATCAGGCTGCCAAGCGGCGCGCTCCCGTCCGTGCCGTTGAAATTCCAGAGAACTCGCTCTTCGTATTTGCCCTTGGCGCCTGCCACCAGCTCGAAAACAGTCCCCAGGCCGTAGGTGCCGCCCTGGATCGTAGTGCCGTAAAGGTTGCCAGCCGCATCGAGCACGAGCCCGCCACTAGGGGCGTTGCCCTCGGTCGCACTGCCGGCGGGCGTAAACGTGAAGAGAACCTTCTTCGTCCATCCCGACTTTCCCGGACTCAGCCTGTAGACCGTTCCGCGAAAATCATGCGATTTCTTGCGGATATCGTACCAGGCCGTCTCCGTATCGTAAATGTTCCCGGCCTGGTCGAGCGCTAGGGCGCCCCATATAACGGTTCTAGGGCTGCTGGTAAAGGAGTAAATGGAAGTTGTATTCCAACCTCCCTTACCGTTCGGCGACACTTCGTATACTTTCCACCCGGAAGTGGATGCAAGGAAGAAGATGTTTCCGTCGGCGTCCATAGCCAATCCGGAGGGGGGATTCCCGGCGCCGTGGGAAATCACTTGAAACGTCCATCCTCCGCCCGACGGGCTCAGCTCGAAGACCCCAATGTCGTCTGTGCCGTACAGATTGCCCGCCGCGTCCATGATCAGGTCGCTCAACGGACCGTCGCCAGTCTCGCTGCAGCTTTCTTGCAGGCAAAAGGTGTACGGGAGGGACTCCGTCCAACTTCCTGCCGCGGGACTGAGTTCGAACACGACGCCGCAGCCAGGGGGATAGCCGCAATTGCTGCTGCCACCCACGGGCGTTGTTCCGTAAAGGTTTCCGGCGCTGTCGAATACCACAGGGCCGACGGGAAACGAGCCGTCCGCGCAGAGATAACCACCGCCGGGGCAGAAGCTGTAAAGCACGGTTTCATTCCAGCCTCCGCCTCCGTTCGGCGAAAGATCAAATATGGTTCCATATCCTACCCCATTCGATACCTGACCCCCAAACTTGGTCGTCCCATAGAAGTTGCCACCAGAAGAGGTAAGGCTGGATTGGGGATTAGCGCCATCGACGCAAACGCCCTGCGACTCAACCGAACAGAAGTTGTAGAGCACGGTCTCGGTCTGGGCGTGAGCTGGACGAGCGGCGATCAGCAACAGCACAGCAACCACAGCCAGTGTCAGAGCGCCACGGTTAGCATTCATAAGCACGAACCTCCTTTGGGATTTCGCCTCAGGGGGTGTCGCGTCTCAACGGGCGGGAACTGCTCTTCGGAGAGGCGAAGCTGCGTTCGTGGGAATTGTAGTACTTCTCGACCGTGACGGCAAGGTCAAAATTTCGTGGTTGCGCCTTCGTTCCTGCTCGACCACTGCTCGGTTCCTGAATATCAGAAACCAACCACATAGCCCGAAACAGAGTATTGGAGTGATGAGTCCGGCTATCGCCGCGACAGCCTGCATTACGTTCATAGCCTAAATTGCCCCACTACCAAATGAAGAAGCGAGCGTCGCAGCGTTACTGTTGTAACACCCCGATTACACTCAAAATCCCCGACTCGGAAAACCCGTCTGTGTCCGACACATGGACTCTCGCCAAGATTGTCCGCAAGGTCGAGTTCAAGCTACTGCAGCTAAAGCGATACCCTGGAACGAAACTGATACGAAACCGGAGTTTTTCCGCAGTGGTTAGCTCTTCGGCGGGACGGTCAGGCCAAATATCGAAATCTGCCCCTGCCCGGCTACATTCACCATGGATTCCCCGGGGTGCGGCAAATACAGGGTTTTGCAATGCTCGCAGCGGTAGACTTCGGCATCCAATCCCCAGGCCTCTTCCGCATCGCCGCAATCTTGCTCGATCAAATCGACGCTATAAAACCAGCGCTTCAAATGGCCGCCGCAAAACTTGCCCTTCTCGTTTTTCTCGTTGCAGGCGCGCTGCCCGGCCTTCTTAATCTTCACCTTGTGACGGGGAAGCTGCGGAGCAATTTGCATACCCGGAGTGGTAATCTTGCTGGTCGCCACAGGACTTGGTGCGGTCTTTGTCTTTGCTTTCGAGCGCCCCCGCAGATCCAGATAGGCGTTCAGGAATAGAATGCCGGAAAGCGGCAGAAGAATCAGGCTCATGAAGAGGCCGTCGACCGTGCCGATATTTCCCCGCAGAACGATCCACAGCACTCCCAGCAGGGGGACGAACCCAAGTACGACGGAAAGCACCAGCATCATAGGCTTGCCTGCTCCTTTGTGGCGCCGGCATCTTGCCGGCGGTCGCGAGGGCTTCCTTCTGGATCACGTCTCCCTCGATTTTCATGCTTGAGTTTAAGCATGCTCCTGCTTTGCAGCCGCTGCGCGCTCGCGCTCGAGGCGGCGGATGGTCGCGCGCAACCAATTTCGTAAGGCATCCTCCAACTTCAACTGTTGGTCCCGCAGCATGTCGACGGTTTCCCCCTCTGGATTCAGGGGAATATGGTGACACGGCACGCCTTCGCCTTGGGCATTCTTGGGAACGAAGTCGGTGAGGAAGCATTCGTTGCACGGATGCGGCTGCGTAGGTTCGGAGAAGTTGAGGCAAGTGACAGAATCCTGGAAGCTCCGCGTGGGCGTCTGGGGAGTGCGCACGGAACGTCCGTAGCCTCCCTGCTCCAGGAATGCGAGTTCGAACTTAAGAGCTTCCAGAATGTCGCGCTTATCATCGGACATGGTTTGCCTCAGACACGGTGTGCCTCGGACATGGTATGCCTCCGCCCCGGCAATCTCTCACCGGCAATGGTTGCCCGGCCCCGTGCGTCGATTTGCGACACCCAATATATCAAAAGCGACCAAGCCTTTGACCGCAAAAGAACGCAGGTTCTCCGTGTCTCCGTGACTCCGTGGTAAGAGAGGCAAATCAGTACGCTACCGAATCTTTGGCGTAGATGAAAATCTCAAAGGTACGGTATACTCACCCGCATGTCTGAAGCGGCCGACGCGAAACCCGCTGGCTTGGTGCCCGACGAGCTCAAGTTCGAGCCCAAATCCAAGGGCCTCTTGACTCCACGAAAGAAGAAACCGAAGGAGTTGGCGGTCATTACTGAGTGCTGCACGGGCTGCGCCGGCTCGCCCGCCTGCGTGGAATATTGCCCGGTGGAAGACTGCATGTTCTGGGTTCCGGACGAAGACTGCACTCCGTTTGGCCGGATCCAGATCGACCCCATCCTTTGTATTGGGTGCAAGAAGTGCCTCAGCAAGGGCCCGGACGGATGTTTCCTCGACGGCTGTCCGTGGGACGCGATCGTGATGGTGGACACGGTCGAAGTGGAAAAAGAAGTCGGCGTGATGCCGATTTAGATACCTGTAAGTCCCTATTCCTCAAAGACCTGGCCAGATATATCGTAAAGCAACCCGAAATCATCGTTCCGCCGTCGGCAGTAAGTCCTTGTTTCTCAAAGATCTGGCAGAAAACATCCCGAATCTTTTAACTAAGCTATTGATTTATAAATACCTTACAAGTAAGTCCTTATTTCTCAAAGATCTGGGGAAAAATAACCGCTAAATCTTTGATTCTAAAAGACCACGCCAGGGGGTCAAAACCACGTGGCTAGCGATCAGGCATCCAAGCATTCACACTTACCATGAACACACCAGCCGCTGACCGACTCCTTATTTATTTACTTCATCCTCTGGCGTATCGCTGCCTCTGTTTCCAACGCTTGTTGCCGCACGTGATCGGGGATGTCAGGCAGCTCTCGTTCATAGGGAACAATTGCGGCAATGTCCTCTGGCTGGCCGACGAAGTAGAGTGCGCGCAACGCTTCCCAGACCTGCTCGGTGGACGGGTCGATGGTCGCAATGAGATCTCCCTGCCTGACCTGCTGGCCAACCTGAGCCGAGAGCGTGCGCAGACGGCCGGTGATTGGGGAACGAATTTCAGTCGTGTGACTCGCGCCGACGTTTCCGCTAACGTTCCCGCTGCCGTTCCCGCTAACTTGGAGCTTCGCAACGACTCCACCCTGGTGAATGCTGGTGCCGATACCGCTGGTGTCCGTGATCTGTCCGGCATCGGGCGCAAACACCTTTGCCGGCTGCAGAAGTTCAACGATCTGGGGCCTTCCGGTTGCGTCTCCGAAGCGGACCAGGGAAAGCGCGGCGTTGCCCCGCACCGTAAGCGAAGGGTCGGCGAGCATTTTCAGCAGAGCTTCATGCAAGCCAGCGCCGGATGTGTCCTGCCCCATCACCCAGGCATCGGTGTTGCGTACCTCTTCCACAGGATTTGAAGCCAGGCGGATAGCATCGGGATACCAGCGCGTGACGCTCGCGTCGTGGCGGCTCATGCGCTCGCCGATCTGCACCAACGCGTGCTGAATGTGCCGGGGATGCTTCTCGTCTTGCAGATACTCGGCCAGTTGTTGGTCGGAGAGCTGGCGGCCGAACCAGGTGTTCCACCAGAACAGGACCGGCATGAGCACAATCAGCCACGCCGTCAGAAAGAAGAGCAGCCGGTTGCGCGTGGACATGCGAGGACGGGGCTTGGCTTGAGGACTCGGAGGCTCGCTTGCGTCAGACGAAGATTGCGGCCCTGCTTCAGGAAGAACAGGCATGCGATCACGGAAATATAACAGAAAGAGGGCATCGGGTCTCTGGTCCGGGAAAGCCGGTGGGGGCTGTTTTGAATTTGTTTTCTCTGTCAATGGCATGGCGAATGTGGAATGATCATCGCAAACCATGAGCGAATCACCATTGCGTGAGATCTACGTCAGCACGGATATAGAAACCGACGGACCGGTTGCGGGAAAACATTCCATCCTGAGCATTGGATCGGCAGCCTATCTGGCCGACAAAGAGCTGCTGGGGACATTCTCCGCCAACTTGGAAACGCTGCCCGCATCGGCCCCGGATCCCACGACCGCCGCATGGTGGGCCACACAGCCGGAGGCCTGGTCGGCCTGCCGGCAAAATCTTGAAGCGCCGGCTGTTGGCCTGAAGCGCTACGTTGCCTGGCTCAAGGCGTTTGGCGGACGGCCTGTGTTTGTCGGCTACCCGGCCGCTTTCGATTTTTCTTTCGTCTATTGGTATCTCACCGAGTTCGCGGGCGAGAACCCATTCGGCTATTCGGCAATTGATATCAAAACCTACGCGATGGCGTTGCTGCGCAAACCCTATCGAGCGTGCGGCAAGCAGTCGATGCCCCCGGAGTGGTTCGATCCCGTGCCTCATACGCATGTGGCGCTCGACGACGCCATCGAGCAAGGACGACTGTTCTGCAACATGCTTAAGGCCAACTTCGGCGCCTAACTAGCCGCTCCCGGCGGTGCGGGTCCAAGCGTTACTCCACCACATCCGCATCGAGCACGCGGTCCTGTTCCAGATAGTGGGAGACGGCATATTGGGCTAGAAGCGGTGTCTGGAGCCGGATTTCAGCGCCGATCCATTCGCCTTTGTTGTGGGGTTCGTTAAGCGGGTGATTGCAACGTCCGCCGCTGCCAAATTGAGGGCCAAAATCGGCACTCTGGATCTGATCAAACTGCTTCAGTTCGCGCCAGGCTTCATCTCCCACCGTGCCAGAAACGTCAATCTTTAATCTGACGATAGCCATAGACACTACCGCCAGGATCGAGTTAGATAGTCGGCCAACGATAGCGAGAGCAGAATTGCAAGAAAGAAGAAGCCGGAGACGACTACGGCGCCGGTCAGCTTTTCGCTCGCGCCTTTGACGTGCATGAAGAAGAGCACAACAAGCGTGGCTTTGATCGTGGCGATGAGGAGCGCAATAACAGGATTGAAGGGGCCGAGGTTTACGAAGGCGGCGCCGACCGTGGTTGCCGTCAGGATGAGCAGGCCGGCGCCAATGGCCAGGTAAAATGCTTGCGAGTGGGTAGTGTGTTCTTCGTGTTCCGACATAAAAGAAGTTCTCAGTTGTCAGTTCTCAGTTAAAGCTCACGAGTGCCGGCTGATCAAATACAACAACGGGAACAAATAAATCCAGATGATATCGACCAAGTGCCAGTACAAGCCGGCGTTTTCTATGGGCGTGAAGTAGCCGGGCGTGTAATGTCCCCTCCATGCCAGGACAGCCAGCACACTAAAAAGTCCGCAGCCAATGATCATGTGCAGGGCATGCATGCCGGTCATGGCGAAATAGAGGGAGAAAAAAAGCTGGGCTTCGTTCGACGAGACCGGGATCTGCTTGCCGTTGTCGTCAAAGGTATCCGTGAACTGAAACGTTGGCCCTGGTACGTGGTGCTTCTCGAATTTCTCGGCGTACTCGAAACCTTTGACCACGAGGAAGGTCATACCGAGCAACACAGTAACGACGAGATAGCCAACCAGCACCTTGCGCTTGCCCGCCTCCGCCGCCTTCACCGCCAGTACAACCGTAACCGAACTAATGATCAGGACCGCGGTATTCAATGCTCCGAGCTTGATGCTGAGCTGCTGGCTTCCGGCCGCGAAGGCATTGAAGTGGGCGAGACGGTAGATGAGGTAAGCGCAGAACATGCCGCCGAAGAACATGATTTCCGTCACCAGGAACAGCCACATGCCCAGCGAGGCGGCGTTCTTCTGCTGCTGAGCGTCGGCGAAGTGGTGGAGCAGCGCCGGATTGTGAGCTTCGTGTTCCACAGTCGTGGCTTGGCTATCGTGCAACGGGAACCCTCCGTTCCCAGGGTGGGATCTCATCGTAGTTATAGGCTTCCCAGGTCACCACCGGCGTTTCGTCAAAATTAAAGGTGGGCGGCGGCGACGTGGTCTTCCACTCCAGGCCGGCGGCGGCCCAGGGATTGGGGTCGGCGATCGCCCCGTAGCGCAGCGACCAGACGAAGTAGATCATGGGCAGCAGATAGCCGGCGGCGAGGATGCTGGCGCCGGCGGTCGAAAGCACGTTGAGCGCCTGGAACTCCGGCGGATACTGCCAATAGCGGCGCGGCATCCCGACATAGCCGAGAATGAACTGGGGGAAAAACGTCAGGTTGAAGCCGACAAAGACGAGCAGCGCCGACAGCTTAGCCCAGGCTTCCGGATACATGCGGCCGGTCATCTTCGGCCACCAAAAATGCAGGCCTCCAAGATACCCCATAAGCACGCCGCCGACCATGACGTAGTGGAAGTGGGCGACAACAAAGTAAGTGTCAGTAACGTGAACGTCGATGCCGAGAGTGGCGAGGAAGAGGCCGGTCAAGCCGCCAATGGTGAAAAGTCCGATGAAGCCGAAGGCGTAGAGCATGGGCGTGGCGTAAGAAATTGAACCCTTGTAGAGAGTAGCGGTCCAGTTGAACACTTTGACCGCCGAGGGCACGCCGATGAAAAAAGTCAGGAAGGAGAAGATCATGGCGGCGTAGAGCGAGATGCCGGCGACGAACATGTGGTGCGCCCAGACCAGAAATCCTAAGACGGCAATGGCGATGCTGGAGAGAGCGATGAACTTGTATCCGAAGATGCGCTTGCGCGAGAAACAGGTAATGAGTTCGTTGACCACTCCCATGGAAGGCAGAATCATGATGTAGACGGCGGGATGGGAGTAGAACCAGAACAGGTGCTGAAACAGGAGCGGATCGCTGCCGAGTCTGGGGTCGAAGATGCCAAGATGGAAGAGGCGCTCGACGGCCACGAGCACGATGGTGATGGCGATGACGGGCGTGCCCAGGATCATGATGATGCTGGTGGCATAGTTCGCCCACACGAACAAGGGCAGACGGTCCCAGGTGAGGCCGGGGGCGCGCATGCGGTGAATGGTGACGATGAAATTCAGTCCGGTGAAAATCGACGAGAACCCGGCAACAAAGGCGGCAAGTCCGGCCTCGACAATCTTGGTGTTGGTGTACTCGGTGCTGAATGGGCTGTAGAAAGTCCAGCCGGTGTCGACGCCGCCGGTCAACATGACGTGCGAAATCAGGAGACCGCCAATGATGTAGAGATACCAGCTCAGCAGGTTGATGCGCGGGAAGGCTAGATCCTTGGCGCCAATCATGAGCGGTATCAGGAAATTGCCGAGCACGGCCGGGACAACCGGGATGAGAAAGAAGAACACCATGATCAAGCCGTGCATGGTAAACACTTTGTTGTAAGTGTCGGCCTGCATCAGGTCGCCCTGTGGCGTTAGTAACTCAAGCCGGATGAGCATGGCAAAGAAGCCGCCGAGGAAGAAGAACACGGTCACCGAAATCAGGTAGAGAATCGCGATCCGCTTGTGGTCGGTGGTTAACAGCCAGGACTTGATGGTGTGCCCGTTGTTGAGATAGTTCAGCTTCGGAGCCTGATTCGCTGGGATTGCTGTGGTCGCCATGACTATTGCACCTGCATTTTCTGGGGTTGTTCACCGGAAGGGCCGGGCTGGCTTTCGAGCCCTGCCGTTCCCGGGGGTGGCTGGCTTAGCGATTTTACGTAGGCCACCAGCGCGTTTAACTGCTCGTCGCTGACGATGCCCTGAAAAGCGGGCATGACCGGTTTGAATCCGCTCACGATCTTTGCGGTGGGATTGACGATCGACTCCCGAACATAGTTCTCATCGGCAGTCACGGTGCGTCCGTCTTCGAGTAGAACCGGCTTGTTGTAGATTCCGGCCAGGTTGGGGCCGCGTCCCTGCACGTCGGAACGATGGCAGGTCGCGCATCCCAGGGCGGCGAATAATTCCTTGCCGGTATCCTGCAAAGGCGCGGTCGCGTCGCTTGCCAGCCACTGCGCGTAATCCTGCGGCTCCATGACGACGATGTCTCCACCCATTCCCGAGTGCATGGTCCCGCAGTATTCAGCGCAAAACAAATGGTAGTGCCCGGGCCGGGTGGCTTTAAACCAGAGCGTAGTATAGCGGCCGGGCAACACGTCCTGCTTGAGACGGAATGCGGGGACGAAGAAGCTGTGAATCACGTCCTGTGAGGTCATGATCAGCTTGATGTTCTGGCCGGTGGGAACGTGCAACTCGTTAATCTCGCGTTGCCCCTCCATGTGCTCGATCTTCCACATCCATTGCTTGGCCACGACGTACACTTCGGTCGCGTCGGCGGGAGGCGTGCGCTCCTGAAAATAGATGACTGCACCCCAGATGAAGAAGGTCAGCATCACAAACAGCGGGATGACCGACCAGGTGATTTCCAGAACGAGGGAGCCATCGATTTGCTGGGCTTCGCGGCTGCGTGAGCGGCGATACTTGATCGCCAGCGCGATGACGCCGACAAAGATGAGCGTGGTCATGACGCCAGCGACCAGCAGCAGATAGATGTAGAGCGCATCCACCCGGCTTGCCATGGTCGAGGCCTGATCGGGCCACAATGGTAAGTATTTCGACATAATTATGTGACTCGTCTCAAGTCGCCGTGACGCGCGTGTACAGCGGATTGACGATCGGCGCGGAACATGACGAGCATAAATGTTCCCAGAATAAGCACCGTCCCGAGCGCTGCCAGCTTCAAAATATTGCTGATGACGGCTCCGTATTTTCCGGTCCTCGGATCATAGTGGTAACAGTAGAGCAGCACCACGTCGCCGATGTTGCCAATCTTGTTTTGCGAAGCCTGCACCAGCCCCAGGCGCAGATCTTTAGGAGAAAACTCGACGCCATAAAAGTATCCCGAGATGTGGCGGTCGGGCGTGAGCATAACGATAGCGGCGACGTGGGCATACTGCCCGGTTTTCGGATCGAACTGAAATTGGAAGCCGACCGATTGAGTGAGCGCGTTAATCTGATCAGCTTTGCCGGTAAGAAAGTGCCAGCCTTTATCGGCATTAGCGCGGCCGTAGCGCTTGATGATGTCCCGCTTTTTCGAGGCGGCCATTTCCGTGGTTTCGCGCGGGTCGAAGCTCACCGTGACCACGTCAAAATCCTGGCCGAGATTGAAGGTCAGTACCTTCATCGAACCGACCAGGCCTTCCAGAAGTTCGCTGCACAGCATAGGACACTGGTAGTAACCCAGGTTGAGGATGACGGGGCGCCCGTGACCAAAGTAGTCGGCAAGTTTGACCGGGTTGCCAAGTTCATCGGTGAATTCGAGATTGGCGGGAACTTCCGCCTCGAGATGTTGCTCGATGCCTACGAACTGCAACCCGGGCGGACGCTGATTCGCGGGCGGACTCATGATGCCGCCACCCATGATCGGTCCACGCGGAACCTGCGCCCACAGCGGAGCCGCCGCAAGCATCAGCACGATCATTGCTGCTGTAATCGAATTGACGAAACTGCTTTTACTGCGCACTGCTTTTTCCTTTCGTTTTACCCGCCGCTGCATCCGCGCTGCTCTGCGGATACACGGGCAATCCCTGCTGGACGATCAAATCCATGGCTTGCTTGATCGGAATGTGCGCTATGCCCGCATCTTTGTCGACCCAGCCGTATGTGTTGAGTTGGTCCTCCTGATTAATCAGAAAGTCCTTGAACTGGCCGCGCTCGTTGACTTCAAGCATGGGAGCGCCATTGTCTTTGAACGCCTTATCCATGTCGGCCTGCGTCACCACGCGCGACATCGCTTCCTTGGTAGTCACTAACGGACTGGCGGTAGCCATCTGCGATCGCTCGTAGTTGTCGAGGAACGAGTACATGCCGACGATGATGAAATAAATGACAATGCCAATCACCGCGAGCCCGATCATGAAGGCGAAGACGCCGCGCGTGCCCAGGTCTTCGCGTTCGAACTCGGTTCCGCGGCCGTGATTTGTCATTTCGTCACTCATATCTCATCACTCGTTTCATCACTCGCGTCTCGTTATCCGTGCGACGGCTCCAGAAGTCTCAGCGTTTGCGGCGCGTTGACTGCCAGCAACGGCCGCGCTCTCAGATTGTGAAAGAAGTAGGCCATCCAAAGACCGCCGATGCCGGCGAGGATCGCGAAAAACACCCAGCTTACGTGAAAAGTTGGATGAAACGCAGGCTCGATATGCCAGAAAATATCGACCATGCGCATCACGATGAGCCAGGAAGCAATCCACACCAGAGTGCGCGCCTTGCGCTTCAATTGGCGCGACAGCAAGAGCGCGAACGGCACGGCGAAGTGAAACACGACCAGGAACAGGCCGACCGTTTCCCATCCGCCATTCATACGGTGCACGTACCATGGAATTTCTTCGGGCAGGTTTCCGGCCCAGATGATGAGCCACTGCGAAAAATTGAAATAAGCCCAGACCATGACGAAGGCGAGCATAAGCTTGCCGTGGTCGTGGACCTCTGTATCGGTCAAGTAATCAGACAACGGCTTGCGTTTGCCGAGGATGCTCTCGATCACGACGCAGAAGCAGAAAGCGGAGAGTGCTTCCCCGGCGATAAACAGAAGGCCATAGATAGTTGAGATCCAGCGCGCTTGCAGCGACATTACCCAGTCGATCACGGCGAACGAAATTGTGAGCGAGTAGACGACGAGTCCAATCGAACTCATGGCGCGAAAACGCAGTGTGCTTTGGCCCGCAATCGAGTCCTGCTCAGTCGACCAGCGATTCAGAAAGTACGCCATTCCAAACCAGATGACGAAATACAAAATGTAGCGGATCAAAATGCCGTTGAAGTTGAGGTAGTTGTGCGCAATCTCAACAATTTTCGGATCAGTCAGGCCCGGCCGCGCCCAGAAGTACAGCTTCGGCAGGTTCAGCAGAATCGGAAGGAAGAGCACGAACATCATGGGCAGCGTCATCATGCCCGATTCGAGGATGCGGCGAATCACCGTGCCCCACGCGCCACCGACCAAGTGATAGAGCATCAGGATCGCCATGCATCCGAGCGACAGGCCGAGCCAGAACATGAACGCCGTGAGATAGGCGGAATAGAAACTTTCAGGAGCAAGAAAAACACCGGCGATCGACGCAACGGCGCCGATCGCTCCAATGACGAGCGACCGCTGCTGCATGGTCTGGGCCACCAGGGGAGGCATCAGGTCTGACTTGTTCACGATGGCCGTAGTCATTTCGGCTCCCCTTCTGCACCGGCGGGCGCCGCGGGCGCTTCCTGGGGCAGCGTGGCTCCGTTGCCGATATCGCGGAACTGGGGCGGCGGCGATGGAACTTTTTGTCCCGCTGGAATGTCGCTCGCCGGCGCGTTCTGGCTCAATTGCAGTGCCCGGATGTAGGCCGCGATGCACCAGCGATCGCGCGGGGCAACCTGGGTGCCGTATTCGGGCATGACGCCGTAGCCGTTGGTCATGACGTCAAAGAAATATCCGATGGGCGCCTGGCGCAAACGCTCGATGTGGTAAGACGGCGGACGGCGGAATCCACGCGTGGGAATAAAGCCATTGCCGTCGCCGACGCGTCCGTGACAGGGCGTGCAGTTGATGTTAAAACGCTCGCGTCCGCGGGCAAGAACTTCTGCGGTCGCCGGAAATGGCAGATAGTTTCCGGGAGCGTTGCCGATTTTTCCTGTGTAGAAATAACTATCCTCGTGCAGATCGCCGCGTGCGACCGTGCCCTCGACCGGTATGCGAGCCGAGCGATTGTCCGCGAAAAAGTCGCTTTTCGCCATGGGGCGGTAATAGGGCTGTACGTGCATGTCGATGCGGCATCCCGCGGTCGCGGCGATTAGCGCCAGCAGGGCCGGCATAAGCTTGCGGAGATTGCGAGCGGCACGCATAACTAGCTCGGCACCTCCGCGATCATCCGTGGCGCGAGGCCGTTGAGAAACGAGCGGGTCGCGGCCGGGTCATACTTCGGGTCGCTCGAGAACACAACGAGGAAAAATTTATTCTCCGAGCATTGGGCGAACTCGGGCACGTTGAACACCGGGTGATACGGCATCGGGAGGCCATTCAGGACCAACATGCCGATGGCGGCCGAAAGTCCGCCGAAGAGAATTGTCAGTTCAAAAGTCACGATGATGAATGACGGCCAGGAGTGAAACGGGCGTCCGCCGACATTGACCGGATAGGTGATCACAGCAACCCAGTACTGCAGCGCGTAGGCCGAGATCCCGCCGATGAGGGCTCCGATGAGGACAACCAAGGCCACGCTATTCTTGTGAAAGCCGATGGCTTCGGCAAGGCCTTCGATGGGGAACGGGCTATAAGCATCGATCTCGTGGTAACCGGCTTCGTGCGTCTTGTGCGCGGCATCCATGAGTGCCTGGGCGGAATCGAACTCGGCCATCAGGCCGTAGATCGAAGAATCGGAAATGGAAGCGTCGCGGGTTGAAGTTGAATTTGTCATAATTACTACTTTGTTACTGCTTCACCTCCGCGGCTTCTTGCACGTGCGACTCCGGCAGCAGCGTGCGCAATTCGAAGATGGAGATCATGGGCAGGATGCGTACGAAGAGCCACATCGCCGTCAGGAACAGGCCGATGGTGCCGGCATATGTCATCCAATCCCATTTGGTTGGATAGTATTGGCCCCACGAAGAGGTCAGGAAATCGCGGCTTAAGCTGACTACGACGATAATGAAGCGCTCCAACCACATGCCGACCAGCACCACGAACGAGATGAGCCAGAGCCAGCCGGTGGAAACGCGAAACTTTTTCAGCCACAGCACTTGCGGGATGAAAATGTTACAGGCGAGCAGCGCGGCATAGACGAACCGATAGGGGCCGTGGAGCCGATTCCAGAGCAGGAAGGAATCGCTCTGGGTGCCGCTGTACCAGCCCATGAAGGCCTCCATGCCATAACCGTAGGCGACGATGAGTCCGGTGGCCAGCATGACTTTGGCCGAGGTTTCCAGGTGCCGCATGGTGATGAAGTCTTCTAACTTGTAGATCGCGCGAATCGGAATCGCAAGACAAAGCACCATCGCGAACCCGGAGTAAATCGCGCCCGCGACAAAATACGGCGGGAAGATCGTGGTGTGCCAGCCCGGAACAATGCCGACAGCGGAATCGAAGCTCACAACCGTGTGCACGGAGAGGACGAGCGGTGTCGCGAGTCCGGCGAGAAGCAAGTAAGCCGTCTCATAGCGATGCCAGTGCTTGGCGGAACCGCGCCATCCCATGGCGAGCAGTCCGTAGATACGCTGCACCAATTTACTCTCTGCCTTATCGCGCAGGGTCGCGAGATCGGGAATCAATCCTACAAACCAGAACACCAGCGAGATAGTGAAGTAAGTCGAAACCGCAAATACGTCCCACACCAACGGGCTGCGGAAATTCGGCCAGTAACGCATCGTGTTCGGATACGGAAACATCCAGTAAGCAAGCCACGGGCGCCCCATGTGAGCGAGCGGGAATATCCCGGCGCAAGCCACGGCAAACAGCGTCATCGCTTCGGCGAAGCGGTTGATCGAGTTCCGCCACGTCTGGCGCAAGAGCGCCAGGATCGCGGAGATCAGCGTGCCGGCGTGGCCAATACCAATCCACCACACGAAGTTGACGATCGCAAATCCCCAACCGATGGGAATGTTGATGCCCCAGATCCCCGTGCCTTTGATAAACAGGTACCCCAAGGCCACCATCAGCACGTTCATCAGCGCGAACACGACCAGGAAACCGAAGATCCATCCGAGCGAGATGGGGCGGCTCAGGACGATGGCGCTGATCTTCTCGGTAATGGTGGAGAAGGTATGGCCCGGCGCGATCACCGGTACTCGCCTGTCTGCCACGGGTATTTGCGTGTTGGTAGCCATTTGCCTTACTTGCGCTCCACAGCTCAGGTATCAGGTGCTAGGTCTCAGGTGTCAGGTTTCGATCTCGCGTTTCCTGGGACCTGAGACCTACCTGTGACTTTTCCAATGTTGCTTCTGACTTCGCTTCTAACTCGGGATTCGGGTTGCGGACCTCCGCGAGATAGGTTGTGCGGGGGCGCGTATTCAATTCTCCCAGCAGGGAGTAGTTCCTGGTTTGCGCCTTCCACTTATTGACCAGACTGCTGGGATCGTTCAGATTGCCAAAGACGATCGCATTCGCCGGACAGGACTGCTGGCAGGCGGTTTGCAGATCATCGCCGATGCGGATGTCTTTGCCTTCCCGCACCGACGCCGTTTCCGTGTCGATTCGCTTTTCGCTGATGCGCTGCACGCAGTACGTACATTTTTCCATGACACCGCGGCTGCGGACGGTCACGTCGGGATTGCGCATGAGCTTGAACTGCGGCGTTTCCCAGTCCTGGAAAAGCAGAAAATTAAAGCGCCGTACTTTATAGGGGCAGTTATTGGAACAGTACCGTGTACCCACGCAGCGGTTGTAGACCATGTCGTTCAGGCCTTCGGTGCTGTGGATGGTCGCCTGTACGGGGCAGACGAGTTCGCAGGGCGCATTCTCGCACTGCATGCAGGGCACGGGCTGGAAGAAGCCCTTCGGATTTTCGCGCGGGCCATTGTAATAGGCATCCACGCGCAGCCAGTGCATGTGACGGCCTCGGAGAGTTTGCTCCTTGCCGACTACAGCGATATTGTTTTCCGACTGGCAGGCGACGATGCAGTTATTGCACCCGACGCACGCGTTCAGATCGATCGCCATGCCCCAGGAGTACATCTCCTTGGAATAGTCGACAGGAGGTTTGTAGAGCGTCAACTCCGGCGGCGGCTCGCCCTCTTTCGCAAAATTCGGTTCCTTCTTGTACTCCTCGAGACTGCGCTCCTGCACCAGCGGACGCTCGCTGCCGTCCGGCGTTTCCATCGACTGGTAGCCCTGCGTGCTGGCTAGGTTGTAAGTCTCGCCCGTGGGAGTGAGTTTCGCGCCGTCGGCAAACCACGGAGCCTGGCGGGTGCGCAGCGGATAAACATCGAAGCCGGTGCCAGTGCCGATGCGGCCGGCGCGGGTGCGTCCGTAACCTAGGAAAACGGTCATGGAGTTGTCGGGATGGCCGGCTTGAATCCAGACTGCGCCTTTGACTTTTTCCCCGTGGAATTCCAGTTCGGCAACGTCTTTGAAATTCAGCTTCAGGCGCTCGGCCATCGCGGGGCCGATCATGATCGGGTTATCCCAGGTGAGCTTGGTCAGCGGCTTTGGGAGTTCCTGCAGCCAGCCGTTATTCGAGAAGCGGCCGTCGTAGATGGACGGGTCGCGGCGGAAGTTGAGCTCGATATCACGCGGCACCGCCAGCGTATAGAGCATGTCCTCCGAGGGTTTGGACAAGGCTTGGTAGGCTGGTTTCAAGGCCACTTGTTTTGGTGGGGACGTCGTGCCTGCCACCCATCCATCGTGCAGCGACTTGCGCCAGAAAGCGTCGAAATCGGCGCCGGCGTGCTGATTCTGCCAGTACTGCTGAACGAGATCATGTCCGGCCTGGCCTGATTGTGCGGCAAGTGTGGCAACCATCTCGTGCGCGCTCCTGCCGCCGTAGAGCGGTTCGATGAGCGGTTGAATAATGCTGACCGTACCGTCATACGCGCGAGCGTCGCTCCAAGACTCGAGGTAATGGGCTTCAGGAACGTGCCACTGGCAAAGCTCGGCTGTCTCATTCCGATGCGAGCCGAGAAACACTTTCAGGCTGACAGCATTTGATTTCAGCGCCGAGGCAAATTCCAGTTCCGCAGGCGCGTCGTAGGCGGGATTGCCGCCGAGAATCAGCAGCAGATCGACTTTCCCCGCCCGAATATCTTCCGTTAGCGAGTGTAGCGACTCGCTGCGGCTCACAGGATTAGCATCCACAGGGTCGGTGTAGAAGACCGTCTTACCGATATTGCCCAGCGCTTCATTGATTGCATGCGCAAATGCGTGAACCGCTGGTGGCTGATGATCGCCGGCAATGACGAGACTAGAGCCCTTGTGCCCGAGCAGGTCCTCGGAGATAGGGCCAGTGAGGTGTTGGTATTGAACGCCAGCGCCTTCACCCGCGTTTACCCCGAGCTTATTGGCCAGACCACGGGCGAAGCTTTCAACCTCCAGAGCCTTCATCGACACTCTGTGATCCGCCTTCATTCCCGTCGAACTCGGCGTGCTCTCGACCACATACAGCCGGTTCATGTTCGCGTCGGGATTGCGCCGCGCCGCGAAATCGCGCGTGTAGCGCGCCGAGCCGGGGAATCCCGCGTAAAGGAAATCGGCATCGAGCGAAACTATGACGTCGGCTTTCGATAAGTCGTAGCGCGTCTCGACCACTTCGCCGAACGCGAGTTTCGCGCCTTCGTACACGTTGTCGCGGTTGATGGGCTCGTAGACGTGCCACTTCGCCTGCGGATTCGCTACGACGTAATCGCGAATCTGCGCGGCCAGTGTGGGTGAAGTTAAGGTTTGCGTCAGGATGCGGACGCCCCCGCCCGCCACGCTTTTCTCCGCGCTCATGGGGCCGCGCAGGGCTTCCATGAAGGCGTTCCACGAGCGCACGTCGCCCAGGTAGGTGATGTTCTGCGCGCGGTCGGGATCGTAGAGATCGAGAAGCGAAGCCTGCGCGTAAATATCGGTGCCGCCAAGGCTCGCGGGATGCTGCGGGTTGCCCTCAACTTTCGTGGGACGGAAAAGATGGCTCTCCACCACAATTGGCGAGGCGTAACCGCCTAGCGTAAATGCGGTCGCGTAGTACATCGGACGGCCGGGCACGACGTTTTCCGGCTGCCTCACGTAGGGCACGATCTCGGTGATCGGCATCTTGGTGCAGCCGGTCAAACCGGCGAGCGCCAGCGACGCGCCCATGGTCTTCAAAAACCCGCGGCGCGAGAAACTGTCGAGCCACTCGGATGCGCCCTTGGGGAACTCGCGGTGCAGCATCTCCTGAAATTCTTCGCTGCCGGCCAGCTCTTCTAGGCTGCGCCAGTATTCGGGGCCGGTCGTCTTCTCGATCTGCTCTTTCACTGTCGACAGGTCAAGCTGCTTGCGCTTGCTGGGGCAGACGTCGGTTCCGACAGCGGCTCCGGCGGGCTTCGTTTTGTGTTCGTCCATGCTCATCGTTAAAATCAGCTCTCAGCTCTCAGCTGTCAGCTCTCAGAATTGAAACCCGCCCTAGCGATGGCAGGTACTGCAACTGGTGATGTCGCTCACCGAGCGCACTTTGTATTGTTCCTTTAATGCATTCCCTAGCGATTTCTGGTCGGAGTACGTCGTTCCGTTCACCGTGACGGGCTCGCTCGTCGAAGGCTCCACGTAGCGCATGTTGAAAACCTGCTCGCGCGGGCGCAGATATTTTTCGGTGTTGCGGTGGCATTCGAGGCAGAATTCCATTTGCAGCGACGCGTACTGATACGTCAGCGGCATCTGATCGATTGGACCGTGGCAGGTGTTACAGCCCACTCCCTTATTCACGTGGATGCTGTGATTGAAATATACGAAATCGGGCAACTGGTTGACGCGTGTCCACTCCAGCGAGCGCCCACTGCGGAAACTCTCGCGGACGGGCTCCAGATAAGCTGCATTGGTCCAGATCTGCGCATGGCAGTTCATGCAAGTCTTGGTGGGCGGAATGCCCGCAAAGCTCGATTGCTCGACCGAGGTGTGACAGTAGCGACAGTCGATGCCCAACCCGGTCACATGATGCTGGTGGCTAAACGGGACGGGTTGCGACTTGCGCACTCCGGCATAGGTGATGTACGGGGACCGCTCAATCTGCACCATGACCCAAAATAGCCCGGCCACGGCAAGCACAGTGAAAACCATGGATGCCCGGGCAATGGCATTGCTTCTGCGCGGAAAAATCTGCATTGAGTGTGAAGTTTATAACTTTTGCGGAATCGGCTGACGCCGCTCCCGGATGACCGCATTCGTATGATTTACATCACATGCTAATGTGACGATCGGTACTGAAAAAAACGAGTATAAACAGTTGCTGCGCGAAATGGAATAGGTTTGGCACTTTTTCTTTTGTGCGACTCAAGAGTGGATGTTGAAAATCGACAAATTCGTGCCCAAGAAATGCACAGCGAATTGCGCTTCTTGGCGATTCGCCGCCAGTAGTCTTTAGCGCAGATTCATGACCAACAGTTTTGGCTCCGTCATCTCTTGAATCGCGTCGCGCAAACCTTCGCGGCCCAGCCCGGAATCCTTGATGCCGCCGTAGGGCATGTGATCAATACGAAATGTGGGTACATCGCCCGCGATCAAACCTCCGACTTCGAGTTCGTCATACGCTTGAAAAATAAGCTTGGCGTCGCGCGTGAAAAGTCCGGCCTGCAGGCCATACGCAGAACTGTTGATCTGCCTCAGCGCCGAGGCGAAATCGCTATAAGGCTCGACGGTCACGACCGGCGCAAAAATTTCCTGGCAATTCACTTTCATGTTGGGCTTGGTGCTGGTAAGCACCGTGGGCTCGAACAACAAGCCTTTGCGATTGCCGCCGCAGAGCAGGCGGGCGCCGCCGCGAACCGCTTCCTGCACCCAGTCGGCAGCACGAATCGCGTCACTTTCGCGAATGAGCGGGCCGAGGTCGCTGGACTCGTCGAGCGGATCTCCAACTCTCAACTTGCGAACTCCCGCGAGGAACAACTCGGTGAATTTTCCATAGACGGAGTGCTCAACCAGAATGCGCTGCACGGAATTGCAGGACTGCCCGGCGTAGGCGAAGCCTCCGGTAACGCAGCGCTCGGCAGCGTAGGCGAGATCGGTATCGCTATGGACGATGACGCCCGAATTGCCGCCGAGTTCGAGAACAACTTTCTTCTTTCCTGCGTTGTTCTTGATGGCCCAGCCGACGGCGGCACTCCCGGTAAAGCTGATGAGCTTGATGCGCTCGTCGGTGACCAACAGGCCTGAATCTTCATTCGAGAGCAGCAGCGCGTTGAATCCGCCATCCGGCCATCCCGCTTGCTGGATCACCTCCGCCAGCAGCATCGCCGTGAGCGGCGTTTCGGGCGCGGGCTTGAGCACCATGGAACAGCCGGCGGCCATGGCTGGGGCAACTTTGTGCGCAACCAGGTTCAAGGGAAAATTGAAGGGCGTAATGCCAGCGATGGGGCCGAGAGGAAAACGTTTGACGATACCCCAACGCCCGGCGGTTGACTGCTGCCAGTCCAGCGGCAAATATTCGCCATAAGCGCGAACTGTCTCTTCGGCGGCAATATTGAAAGTAAAGACGGCGCGGTCAACTTCCATGCGGGCGCTCTTGATGGGCTTACCCGCTTCCAGCGCGATGGTGTGTGCGAACTCTTCCTTGCGATCGTGAATGCCAGTCGCGATCTGGCGGAGAACCCGCTGGCGCTCGAATGCGGGCAATCGGCGAGTGGTTCCAAAAGCCTTGACAGCGGCGGCAATCGCGGCTTCCGCGTGTTCGCGGCGGCCCTGGTGGAGATGCGCGATGAGGGTGCCATCGTAGGGCGCTCGCACCTCGACCATCTCACCCTGTTCCAGCCACTTCCCGTCCAGAAAGAAACCATGGGTTGCAACCGGAGTCACCGTCATCTCGGCCATGACCTACCTCTTTCGAGAGTATTCGTGATTTCTCTGTTAATCGATGGGCGTCTTACCGCAACGCGTCCCCACTTTTTCTGCATTATAAACTTCATGAGCTTCGCGTAATCCACAGCACGCGAGCCTAGCCTTCAGGTTTTGGGTTTGAAGCGGTCGTCAACCTCCACCTGATACCCCGCGACCAGACGATTGGTCTCGTTCGCCATACCCACCACCGCCATCAATTCTTTAAACTGCGCGTCGGTCATGCCTTTGGTTTGCGCCGAGGCGGTGTGCGAAGCGATACAGTACTCGCACTGGTTCGAAACCGACACGGCAACGTAGATCATCTCTTTCGTAAGCGGATCGAGCGCTCCGGGAGCCATGATCTGCTTGATGTCTTGCCAAGTCCGCTTGAGCAGGACGGGATCGTGGGCGATGGCCTTCCAGAAATTGTTGATCCAGTCGGTCTTGCGCGTGGCCATGATGTCGTCGTAAATGCCGCGCACTTCGGGGCTGGCGTCGGCGTATTCGATGAGACCAAAGATAGACATGACGTTTCTCCGTGTTCCTTAGTGTCCTTGGTGGTTCAAAAGTTTTTCTTTACCACCAAGGACACTAAGGTACACGAAGGAAAACTATGCTATAGCACCGCCGTTTCGTGAATCATGCGTCCTTCCGCGAAGCGCGAGAACGTCAGCAGAGATGCGTCGATCAGATCGGTCTTCCCAGTCAAAATGAGATCGCTCAGGATTTTACCGGTGGCGGGCGAGTGCATCACGCCGTGTCCGCTGAAGCCGTTGGCGAAGAAAAATCCGGGGACGTCTGGCGATTCGCCGAGGATCGGATGATGGTCTGGCGTCATCTCATAGAGCCCGGCCCAGGCACGCTTGGGGTTGACCTCAACATTTTCGAAGACGGGCACGCGATCTGCGGCGCGGGTCAGGATCTTCTCGACAAAACTTGGGTCGAAGTCCGTTTTGTATCCGGGCGTTTCTTCCGGATCGTTCCACGCCAGTAGAAAGCCGCGGCTCTCGGGACGAAAGTGAAAGCCGTTGGACATGTCGACGATCATGGGCGCGGTGTGGGGAAATTGGTCGAAAGGCTCCGTCGGAACCAGCATGCGGCGCAAAGGTTCTACGGGAAGATCGATGCCGGCCATCTTTGCGATCGCAGCCGCCCAGGCTCCGGCGCAGTTCACCACCGTGCGCGTGGAAACCGTGTCGCGTGTCGTCGCAATCTCGAAGCTGCCATTCTTGCAAGCAATTCCAGTCGCGCTGGTGTTCTTCCACAGCGTGGCGCCGTGGTCGCTTGCCCAGGTCATGAATCCGACCATGGCGCTGTTGGGATCGACGAAGCCGTCAGTGGAGCAGAAACTGCCGCCCACGATGTCATCGCCGCGCAAAAGCGGAAACTGGCTGCGAATTTCGTCGCCGACAACCAGGCGCACGTTCTGCAATCCCATGGCAATCTGCTTTTCGTAGTTGGCGCGCAGATACGCCATGTGTTTTTCATTGGTCGCGCAAAAAAGATATCCCTGAGGGCGATAATCGCACGGATACCCGAGCCGTTCTTCGAAACTCGCATAGAACGGGATCGAGTATAGCGACATCTGGATATTGACTGGCGTGGAAAACTGAGCCCGCACGCCGCCCATGCTCTTGCCCGTGGATCCCTTGCCCTGCGCGGTCTCGCGCTCGATCACGAGAACATTCCTGCAACCGGCCGCGACTAGGTGGTAGGCAATGCTGGAGGCAACGATTCCTCCGCCGATAAGAACGACGTCTGCGGTGTGCATGGTGGCAGAGTCATTGTAAATGCTCGTGTGGCGACGGGGCGGAGCGGGTGCGAGGCCAGACGGCCTGATCCCGGCGGGGCCGAGCCTCGCCACCACACAAGCTCTATTTCAGCGCTGCTGGTTTCACCGTCGGCTCGCCCTTCTTCTCGCGGCGCATCTGCTCCGCAAGTTCGCGGATCTCGGTCAAGTCGCGTTGCATTTCGCTCCATCCATACCAGAGGGCGTAATCCGGACTGCCGTGAAAGGTGCCCTGGAACGTGCGCATGCGGTGCTCAAGGTACATCACGAAGAGCTTCTGTTCGATCACCGTGGGCGCGTCGTGGAACGTCAGCAGATTCGGAAACGGATAAGCATAGTTCTTCGGCTGCGGAAGCACGCCGTCTTTGTAGAGACCGGCAACGATCCTGATCGCTTCGGCCATCAGGCGGTCGGCATTCTTGATCATGTCATCGCCCGCGTCCAGTTGCTGTTTGGCAAAGTTGCCGGAGTGGCACTGATTGCAGGTCTTCAGCATTTTGTCGCGCTCGCCCTGCCAATCCTCCTGAGTCAAACGGGCAAGGTCGGCGGCTTGAACCGTCGCCACCAGAGCCGTTGGCTTGCCATCAGGGTCGAGGACCCCGAGCGCCTGCAAAATCGTGGCACGATCCGCGGCCCATTGCTTGTCCTCCGGCAGCGGCAAACGAACTGCGAGGAATCCCCAGGCCGTGCGCACACCGTGATCGCCATTCTGCATGTGGCAAGTCTGGCATGTGGGAGCGGCAGCACCAGCTTGCAGAATTCCGCGCTGCTTCAAGTCCGTCCGCACGCCGTGCTTCGATGACGAATACATTTCCCATTGCGGATGGTCGAATCCCATGTGGCAGGTCTCGCAGGCTTGCGGCGATTTGGCTTCTTCCACCGAGAACGTATGGCGCGTGTGGCAGGAATCGCACGCAGCAGCGCCGAATTCGCTGCCCTGGTGCTGCAATTTGGCGATATCCGCCACAGGTTTCTCGCCGATCTTGTGGCAACCGCCGCAGCCTTTCTGTCCCTCAATCATCGCCATCGGCTGCCAGTGAATGGTCGGCATGGCGAGCATGGCGGCCCATGCTTTCGAGTGCTTGCCGTGCTTGTACTGATCGACCTGCGTCTGGTGGCACTGGGCACAGGTTTCGGGCGTGGGAATCTTCACCTTCGTTACGTCGCTCGCCGACTGGTGCTGATCGCCGTGGCAGGCAACACAGGTCACTTCCATCTGGCTGTGCTTGCTCAGCTTCCAGTCGGAGACAATATTGGGCGTTTGCTTACTGTGGCACTCAATGCAAGACGCAGCGGGGTTGGCGGATTGCGCATAAAGAAAAGAGGCGCACAGAACGCTCGGAATGAAGACCAAAAGGAAACGTCGCATGAATCCTCCGAATAGGGAACCGTCGAGGCTAAATGCGGATCGAATCAGGCAGCGATGACTTTTGTCACACCTTTAGGAAAATATCGCCGCAATCGCCACCCTGGCTAGCACTACGACTCCAAACCAACCGAACACTATGGCGAACGCGGTCCCACTTTTGACCTTGCTGATGCAAGTGATTCCGATGGCGGTCAGGATGAGGGTCCAGAGGCTGAATACATCTAACGGTGTGAGCAGGGCACGCAGCACCGCGGAGCCATTCGCATCGATAAAATATCCGGGATTGGTCGCCACGGGGTTCTGAATGTTGAATGCATCGACGCTGACTCCCGCCAAAAGCGATATGATCCCCACCATCGCCTTCAGAACGGAAGGCAAGCTGGCGTATATGTACAGGGCAAACAAGGTCTTGAACTTGAGTTCGGCGCCCGCGCCAAAATTGAGGGTGGCAAGCAGAATGCCAGCAGCGATTGCGTAGATCGCGAGCGCGAAGATGGGAGTTGCGTAGGAGAGAATCTTTGTCCACATGACCTGCTGCTGCATCATCTTTTGCCGTTGGTCGGCCGGCATTTGTTCGATGCGTTCGGCCTGGGCGGGCTGCGACTGGATCAGATTGTCCACCACCTTGCGAAAGCCAACCTTCTGATCGACCACGTAGATAAACAGCAGGGAAACGACAGCAATGATCAGGAACGGCGCCCACCAACTGGCGTTGCTGCGGAGGTCGGTGAAGATCCTGCTCGGCGCAAAGAAAGTGTAGGCGAGGCGCTGGGCTTCTGATAGAGGCGCTGGTTCCGGCGGCTGCGTTGATGCGGTTGGGTTGGTTGCCATGCGGTTTCCTTTGACAGGACGAGATTGTAGTTTCCTTTTGGCAGAAGGACAACCGGAAGAGGATTGCAGAAGTCAGAAGTCAAATTGAAGAAGTAAAACCTGACGCCTTGTGAATTCCAGATTTTACTTTTGCAATTTGACTTTTGACTTCTGCAATCTTCAGTTCTGCAATCTTATGATGCCGCTATCTCCGGTGTTGCCGCCAGCAATTTGCGGGTGTAGGCGTGCTGCGGTTGGGCGGTGATCTGGTCCGTGCTTCCGATCTCGACGATCCGGCCACCATACATCACGGCGATGCGGGTCGAGAGATAGCGCACCACCGGCATGGAGTGCGAGATGAACAAGTAGGTGAGCTTGAACTCGCGCTGCAGTTGCTGCAGAAGATTCACGATCTGAGCGCCGACGCTGACGTCGAGCGCAGAAACCGGTTCATCGGCAACGATGAACTTCGGTCGCAAGGCCAGCGCGCGGGCGATGCCGATACGCTGCCGCTGACCTCCGGAAAATTCGTGCGGATAACGAAGCATGGCGGATTCATCCATGCCCACCGAGCGCAAAAGTTCCGCGACGCGCTGGCGCCGAGCCTCGCGGCTGAGGTTCTCGTGGATCACCTTTTGGTGCAGAAGAAGCGGCTCGGCGATCACGTCTTCTACCCGATAGCGCGGATCGAGCGAACCGAATGGATCCTGGAAGATGATCTGCATGTCGCGGCGCAGACGGCGCAACGCTGAACCGTTCGCTGCCAGCAGATCAACGCCATCAAAAACGATGGCACCCGAAGTCGGCTCGATCAGACGGAGAATGAGCCGTCCCAGCGTGCTTTTGCCGGAACCCGATTCCCCGACCAAGCCGAGCGTTTCGCCTTGGTGGATGTCGAGGGAGACATCGTCGACGGCGCGCACTTTGCCCGCCCGCTGACTGCCAAACGGAGATTCTGCTAGATCGAAAATTTTGGTCAGGTTGCAAACTTCCACCAGAGGCACGAATCACCTTTCCTGACGAACTGTCTTACCTACATTCCATATTCCAGAATATGGAATGCTACCTGCTTCTTCATCCCGCAATCATCATCCCGCAATCATCGGCACGGCCACCAAAGCGGCGAGCATGCCGATCGTACGGGCGCGGCTGAAATGCTCGTGCAGGAAGATGCGAGCAAGCACAACTGTGACGGCGGGATAGAGCGAGCTGAGCACTACCGCGGCATCGAGCCGTCCGATTTGCGCCGCGCGGATGAAAACCACGCTGCCTGTGACATCGAGAATTCCGGCAACCAGGGCGATCGTCAGCACAGGCATAGGCACGGCACGGAACTGTCTCGTGAATACGACGATGCCCGCCGTCACCAGGAAAGAGGCCAAACGCGAGCAGGCGGCCACCCACAACGCCGAGGAGTTGCCCGCGCGATGGGCACAAAGGTACCAACCAGCAAAGCCGATTCCCGCCAATACGGCCACGCCCAATCCTTCAGGACGTCCGGCAGCACCTTCGGTACGGGAGATGAGCCAGACACCGATGCCCGCGAGAATAAACCCACTCACCTGCCGGATGCCGGGAAAGCCCGACGCAAACGCAGTCACGATGGCCGGGATGCCGGCGCTGAGAACTGCCGCTACCGGCGCGATCAATCCCATATTTCCGCAGGCCAGGGCGCGATAGAAAAAGACCAGCGATACGCCCGCGAGCATTCCTGCGACAAGCGACCAAAGCAAACTGACGGTGCTTAAAAATGGAGCGTGGGTCATCAGCGCCAGTGCGCCGACGACGACCAAGCCGCTGCCGTGCACGATGGCGGTGAAAAGAAATGCATTCATCCGGCGCGCGCCCACTCCGCCGAGAAAATCGCTGGCGCCCCAGACCCCAACCGCGGTCAAGCTATAAGCAGCGGGAATGTATTGGGCTGCGATGGACATTGGAATAGGAATTCGAGATTAGCACGCAGCCAGCCCGGAACGATGCAGGTATACCGGGCAATCATCTTAAAAGATTCTGTGGAGACGGGGATTGACCCGGCAGCGCCCTTGGCTTCGGAGCGGGCGAGGGCGCCCGCTCCACACGTTTAGAGGAACTGCTAAACGGCCACCGCCTCGGGTTGCGTCTTCCCTGCCAGCAATTGCCGCAGCACGTACTGGAGGATTCCTCCGTTAGCGTAATAGAGAGCCTCCTGCGGCGTGTCGATACGGACGGTAGCTTGAAATTCCGCCGTCTTGCCGCCCTTCACTCGCACGGTAATCTTGCGGCCTGCAGAATATTTCTCGACCACCTCGCGGATTCCGGCGATCTCAAACACTTCTTCGCCTGTCAGCTTGAGCGTTTCGGCATTTTCTCCTGGCAGAAATTGCAGCGGAAGAATGCCCATGCCGACGAGATTCGAGCGATGAATGCGTTCGTAACTTTCCGCAATCACAGCGCGAACGCCGAGCAGGCGCGGTCCCTTGGCGGCCCAATCGCGCGAAGATCCGGAGCCGTATTCCTTGCCGGCTAGAATCACGAGCGGCACTTTTTCGGCATGGTACTCTTCGGAGGCGTCGAAGATCGACATTTCGGCGCCGTCGGGCAGATGGCAGGTGAACCCGCCTTCGGTGTTCACCATTTTATTTCGCAGGCGGACGTTGGCGAACGTGCCCCGCACCATGACCTCGTGATTGCCGCGACGTGATCCGTAGGAATTGAAATCCGCGGGCTGCACGCCATGAGCAATCAGATATTTGCCGGCGGGTCCATCTTTCTTAATCGAGCCCGCGGGTGAAATGTGGTCCGTGGTAACGCTGTCGCCGAGCACGGCCAGCACGCGCGCGCCCTTGATGTCCTCGACCGCGGACGGCTTGAGCGCCATGTCATCGAAATATGGCGCCTGTCGAATGTAGGTGGAATCTTTTTCCCAAGCGTAAGTCTCGCCTTTCGGAACTGGCAACCCGCGCCAGCGTTCGTCTCCCGAATACACTTCGCCATAGCTCTTGCGGAACATCTCCGACGTAATCGCGCTCGCCATCGATTGCTCGACTTCCGACTGCGAGGGCCAGATGTCGGCGAGGAAAACCGGCTTGCCATCTTTGCCCCTGCCGATCGCATCTTTGCGCAAGTCAACATCGATGCGGCCCGCCAGCGCGAACGCCACCACCAGCGGCGGCGACATCAGATAGTTGGCGCGGACTTCGGAGTTGATGCGTCCCTCAAAGTTGCGATTGCCGGAGAGCACCGATGCCACCACCAGATTCTTATCTTCAATCTGTTTCGAAACCTCAACCGGCAACGGGCCGGAGTTCCCGATGCAAGTGGTGCAGCCATAGCCGACGATGTGAAACTTCAGTTTCTCCAGATACGGCATCAGGCCGGCTTTTTGGAGATAGTCGAGCACGACTTTCGATCCCGGAGCGAGCGACGTCTTGACCGTCGCGGGGACTGTGAGACCGCGCTCCACCGCTTTTTTTGCCAGCAGTCCGGCGGCGATCAGGACCGACGGATTCGACGTGTTCGTGCAACTGGTGATCGCGGCAATCACGACGCTGCCGTGCTTCAAAGCACTCCCGTTACCGGAAATATGTTCGTGCACGTTCGGGTCTTCGACCCCAACTGCCGTTGGATTTCCGCCTTCCTGCTCCCAGCGCTTGACTTGTTTGCCTGCGAGGTCGGCCGGAGCCGCCGCGGTGGCTTTCGCTTTCGGTTTGATCAGCGACGGCAGCGCCTGCGCAAACGATTCGCCGGCCTTCGACAACACGACTCGATCCTGCGGGCGTTTGGGGCCGGCGAGACTTGGTTCGACGGTGGCTAGATCCATACTCAGCAACTCGGAGTATTCAGCTTCCGGCGTCTTGGCATCGTGAAACAGACCTTGCTCGCGGGCGTAGGCTTCGACCAATGCAATCTGTTCTTCGCTGCGGCCGGTGAGTTTCAAATATTTCAGGCTTTCTTTGTCGATGGGGAAGATGCCGCAGGTGGCGCCATATTCGGGAGCCATGTTGGCAATGGTCGCGCGATCGGCGAGCGGCAGGTCTTGCAGTCCGGGGCCGAAGTATTCGACAAACTTGCCGACCACGCCGTGTTTGCGCAGCATCTCGGTGATCGTCAGGACGAGATCGGTAGCGGTAGCGCCTTCGCGCAGGCGTCCGGTTAGCTTCACGCCGACGACGAGCGGGATGAGCATGGAGACGGGCTGTCCCAGCATGGCCGCCTCGGCCTCGATGCCGCCAACGCCCCAACCCAGCACGCCGAGTCCGTTAATCATCGTGGTGTGCGAGTCGGTGCCGACGAGCGTATCGGGATAGGCGGTGCGCTTCCCACCTTCTTCGTGTACAAACACCACGCGCGCCAGGTATTCGAGGTTGACTTGATGGACGATGCCGGTGTCGGGCGGCACGATGGCGAGATTGCGGAAGCCGGTCTGTCCCCAGCGCAGAAACGCGTAGCGTTCTTTATTGCGCTGGAATTCAAGCAGCGCGTTCACATCGATGGCGCTGGGCGATCCGAATTCATCGACCTGCACCGAGTGGTCGATCACCAGTTCAGCCGGCTGCAACGGATTGATGAGCTTGGCATCGCCGCCCAGGCGCTTCATGGCATCGCGCATGGCGGCCAGATCGACGACCGCGGGCACGCCCGTGAAATCCTGCAGCAGAACGCGGCTCGGCGTGAAGGCAATTTCCTTTTCCGGCTTCGAATTCTTGTTCCACGCCGCCAGCGCGCGAATTTCGTCTTTGGTCACGTTGCGTCCGTCTTCGGTGCGGAGCAGGTTCTCCAGCAGAATGCACAGCGAGAACGGCAAGTGCTGGGTGGAGATGCCTTGCTTATCGAGAGCGTCGAGCCGGTAGATCTCGTATTCCTTCTTGCCGACTTTAATGGTTGCGCGAGCGCCAAAACTGTTCGATGTCATGAGGGCCTTCCTTATATAAGGTCCGGCACGGGACCGGGGGAATAGTACAAACTGGGGAACTGTATAGTGTAATTGGTTTGGGGCCCAATTGGGGCGGGGAAGCGCACCTTTTCTGCGCGTCTACCGCGCGCCCGTCCAAATCTGATAGACCACCACGCCGACCATAAAGACCAGGTAAATCCGCAGCGCCCAGAAAAGAATCATCTCGGTCCGCGTCAGCTCCCGACGCGGGCAATGATGGTGCTCCTTGGCGAAAATGATCTGGTCGGGCTCCAGCGCCGTCATCACCGAGGTGAGCTCTTCGCGGGTCACGTTCTCGGCAGGTTCGGAATCAAATTGCTTTTCCATTTATCTACCTCTCATCTTCCCCCAACCAGCGCCAGCGCATTGGGCGCAATCACGCTGATGCCAAACAAAAGGCCTGCACCGATCAGCACTATCACGACTCCCAACGCCAGCACATTCGCCCATAGCGGGCTGATCAGGTCGCCCATGATTTCGCGATCGTTCACCAGCATGTACAGAAAGAGCAGTGCGGGAGGCATGGCCAGCACGGCAATCACGTTCACCAGCAGCACGACGTACACCAGCGGAATTCCCGGGATCAAGACCAGGCCGGCCGCAGCCGCAGCTTCGAGTAGCAGAACGAGATAGAACGATCTTCCTTGCCGGAAGGGGAGATTCAAGCTGTGCGGACGCCGCGCGACCTCTCCGAAGGCATAGGCCGAGGAAGTCGAAATGGTAATCGCCGCGACCATGCCCGCTTCGAATATCCCGAGCGCAAAAAGCGCCGCTCCCCAATGTCCAATAAAAGGTTGCAGTGCCTGGGCAAATTCGGCAGCTTCAAAGTTTGCCGTCGACATGTGGTGCGTGAACAGAGCAGCCGTCGCCAGCATGGTCGCCAGCGCGGCGACTGTGGCTAAAGCCGCGCCCAACACCGTGTCCACGCGCCCGAAGCGAATGTCACGGGTGGTCAGGCCCTTGTCGGCAATTGCGCTCTGCTGAAAAAACAGCATCCACGGAGTGACGGTCGCTCCGATATCGGCAAGCAAGACCAGAACCGTCTCTTGCGTGATTCCGCCTGGCAATGGTTTCCAGGTTAGCAAGGCGCGGCCCACCGCCTCCCAATGCGGATGAGTCAGCAGCGCCACGGGCACAAACACAAGGTTGAACATGGCAGCGCCTAAGATGATCCGCTCCCACGTCCAATAGCGATGGGTCATGAGTGCGACCGAGAGCACCAACAACGCGCCGAGAACCGCGACCCACGGGGGCACCCCAAAGAATCCCAACCCGGCACGGATGGCGATGAACTCGGTGACCAGCGTCAGGAAGTTGCCCACCATCAGGTCGATCATCGAGAACCAGCCCCAGAACGGGCCGAAACGATCGAAGATCAGCTCCGCATGTCCGCGATGGGTGGCCGCGCCCAAACGCACGGTCATTTCCTGCACGACGCAAGCCATGAGGAACGTGAGCACGACAAATGGCAGAAAGAAACCGATGCCGAACCGCGCCCCGGTCGCGGCATAGGACAACATGCTGGGACCGTCGTTTTCTCCCAGCATCACCAGGATACCGGGACCGATGAGCAACCAGAACAGGCGCAAGCGTGGCCGTAATCCGTGACGCGCCCGTGTCGCCGAAACCTGTTCGCGATCGTGCGCCCGATCGATGTCTTCGTGCGTGATGACAACGCCGCTGACAGCCGGTCCGCGATCGTCGCGGAGGTCGGATCGCGGTACGACTACCACTGGCTGCTCCGGCGCTGTTTTCGGTTCTTTCATTCCATCGGACTTCGCCTCGGACATTGCATCGGACAAAAGGAGGCGAGGAAGAAATCCCGCTCGCTGACAAATTAGCGCAAGTATACATCAGAACATAAACTACGGTTAATTACTTTTGTGATTGAGGAGTAGAAAATTTTCGAATGCAGGCTAGCTATTTACGGCGGGGCGGACGGGCTTTCAGCCTTTGGATAGAGCTTTGCCATTCGCCGATTTAACCCAGACTTTTTCCGCAGCGGATACTCCCAGGGAAACCCGGCCAGCGCCGGTGGTCAGGGTCAGGGTCTGGTCGTAATTACGATGCGCGACATGAACCTTCGCTCCCGGGCGAATGCCGCGCTGTTCCAGAAACTCGAGCAGCCGCCGATCGCGTTCGTAAATCCCACTCACCTGAAAATCTTGGCCCGGATCGGCCTGCGCCAGCAACAGCAACCCGCGTCGGCGACGACTGGCGGGACTCTCCAGTTCCGTCAGGTTCCCGTGCGGACACGCGACTCCACGCCCAAGTTTGGCGAGCAACCGGGCCTCGAAATCGGGCGAGACCGCGTGTTCCAAGCGTTCCGCCTCGTCGTGCACTTTGTACCATTCCATTCCAAAAATTTCGGCCAGCATGCGCTCGATCAAGTGGTGGCGAACCGTCAGCTTGCGGGCAATCTTCTTTCCCGCAGCAGTCAATCGAACGCGCCCGTCGGCAGTCACTCGTACCAGTCCGTCCTTTTTTAGCCGGCGCACCGCCATGGTCACGGCCGGGGGCGAAACTTTGAGCCAGTGCGCAAGCGTCGCAGAAATGACGGCCTCGCCTTCGCTCTCAGCCTCGAGAATCGCTTTAAGGTAGTCCTCTTTGGAGACGGTGATCACGTGGACGTATTATACGGCGAAGCATTAAACATAGTTAATCGCAACGCAGTTGCTCAGAATCAGAGTGCTGCAACGGCTAACTTGGACTTGACGGAATCAGGCGGCCCGAAGCTCGCGGCTCGTAGCTCGCAGCCTACGCTTCGTTTGACATCATCCGCGTCCGCTCCTACCCTTGAGTGTCTCGGCTATGAAAATCCTCGTCATCGGCGGTGGCGGACGCGAGCACGCTCTGGTCTGGAAGCTCCGGCAATCGCCGCGAGTCACGAAAATCTACTGCGCGCCGGGCAACGGAGGGATCGCGGACGAGGCAGAGTGCGTTGCGGTCGATGTAAAGAGCCTCGACTCCATGATCGCGGTCGCGAACCAGATTCAGCCCGACCTCACCATCGTGGGTCCGGAGTTGCCGCTCATGCTCGGCGTGGTGGACGAATTCACGCGGCGAGGCTGGCGGACGTTCGGTCCCACTCAAGCCGCCGCGCAGCTCGAAAGCAGCAAAAGTTTTGCCAAGGAGTTCCTGCAGCGGCACCGCATTCCGACGGCACATTACGCGATTTGCGATTCGCCGGAGCAACTGCCGGATGCGCTCGCGCATTTTCATGCTCCCATTGTGGTGAAGGCCGACGGACTCGCCGCGGGCAAGGGCGTGGTGATCGCCAAGACTAAGGACGAAGCTTCGACCGTCGCCCTCGACATGCTCAGCGGCCGGATGCTGGGCGAGGCGGGATCGCGGGTGGTGCTGGAAGAATTTCTGAAGGGCGACGAACTCTCATTTCTAGTCGTGAGCGACGGCGAGCGCGTGGCGCCGCTGGTCGCCGCGCAGGATCACAAGCGCGTGGGCGACGGTGACACCGGACCGAACACCGGCGGCATGGGCGCCTACACTACGCGCACCATCGTCGATGACAAGATGCGCGACTGGCTCGTCAACCATATCGCGCGGCCCGTCGTCGCCGGCATGAAAGCCGAAGGGGCGGAGTATAAAGGCGTTCTCTATTGCGGGCTGATGATGACCGCGCGCGGCCCCATGGTGCTCGAGTTCAACTGCCGCTTCGGAGATCCAGAAACACAGCCGATTCTGATGCGCCTCGAAAGCGATCTGGTCGAGGCGATGGAGGCATCCATCGACGGCCGCACCAGCGACGGCGATTTCAAGTGGTCGGACGATGCGGCGGTCTGCGTGGTGATGGCTTCGGGCGGCTATCCCGGAAGCTATGAGGCAGGCAAGAGAATCGCCGGCCTGGAGGATGCCGGAAAGTTGGAGGGCGTGAAAATCTTCCACGCCGGGACGTCGAAGCGCGACGGTGCTTTCTACACTTCTGGCGGACGCGTGCTCGGGGTGACCGCGCGGGCCGCGGAATTGCAAACGGCAGTGCAGCGCGCCTATGAGGCGTGCGCGAAGATCAGCTTTGAGGGCGCGCACTATCGGAAGGATATTGCGGGCCGGGCGCTGGAGAAGAGATAGGATCGTGTCCGAAGTTCACGATACCAAGTTTGAGGCGTCATTGGATTTGTAACTTTAGAGCAACGGATGCACGACAATTATGACAAGACCACTGGTTTCAATCGTAATGGGCAGTGACTCCGACCTGGAGATCATGCGGGAGGCTGGAAAAGCTCTCGACGAATTCGGCATTGCCTACGAGATGGATGTCACCTCGGCGCATCGTTCGCCCGATCGCACCGCAGACTATGCGCGCCAAGCCGCGCAACGTGGCATTCGCGTCATCATTGCGGGCGCGGGCGGAGCGGCGCACCTGGCGGGCGTAATCGCGGCCCACACCACCTTGCCCGTCATTGGCGTCCCCATCCCTTCCACTTCACTGCAAGGCATGGACTCCCTGCTTGCAACCGTGCAAATGCCGGCGGGCATTCCGGTAGCGACGGTCGCGATTGGCAAGCCGGGAGCGACTAATGCCGGGATCCTCGCCGCGCAAATTATTGGAGTGGCCGACGCGTCCATAGCGAAGAAACTGGGAGTTCACAAAGAGAAACTGGCGCGCATCGTGGAAGAAAAATCGAAGAAACTGAAAGCGTCAACGAAGGACTAACGCGAAGATTGTGTGGTAGCGGGGCTCTGCCCCGCGGAACGGGGCGGAGCCCGTCACCACACATTCACAACTTCAAAGTTTTCAGATATTCCCGGAACTCCCCGCCCAGATCTTCGCGTTTCAACGCGAACTCAACCGTCGCTTTGAGAAAGCCGAGTTTGTCGCCCGTATCGTGGCGGCGGCCTTCATAGACATACGCGTAGAGTTTTTCGCGCTGCAGCAGCCTACGCAGACCGTCCGTAAGCTGCAGTTCGCCGCCCGCTCCCGGCTCGATGCCGGAAAGCGTCTCGAAAATGGTTGGCGTCAAAATGTAGCGACCGATCACGGCCAGATTCGAAGGTGCATCCGCAAGCTTCGGCTTTTCCACCAAATCAAGAACTTCGTAGAGTTTGCCGCCGGAACCAGCGACTTCTTTCGCCTTTAGCACGCCGTAGGAGGAAATCGCCGGCCCCTCGACGATCTGGGTCGCGATCACGGAGCACTGCTTCTCGTTGAAAACCTCCATCAACTGCTTGAGCACGGGTACTTTTGCATCGATAACGTCATCGGCGAGCAGCGTGGCAAAGGGCTCATCGCCAATTAATTCGCGCGCGGTGAGCACGGCGTGACCCAGGCCGAGCGCTTCCTTCTGGCGCACGTAGGCCACGTAGATCATGTCCGAAATCTGGCGCACGATCTTGAGCAAATCGTGCTTGCCTTTTTCTTCGAGCATCTTCTCCAGTTCGTAGCTGACGTCGAAATGATCTTCGATCGCGCTTTTGCCGCGTCCGGTGATGATGATGATCTGATCGCATCCGGCCGCCACGGCCTCTTCTACACCATATTGAATGATGGGCTTATCCACCAGCGGCAGCATCTCTTTGGGCTGAGCCTTGGTCGCGGGGAGAAAGCGCGTGCCTAATCCGGCGGCGGGAAAAATTGCTTTGCGCACCTTCCGGATCCGGCGGCGGTCGCCATTCGTGCGTCGCTCTTCTGTCGGGTTCATCGCAGAATCAATTGTAACTGCTCGCATTTATGTGCGGACGGCTTCTTCCCGCGCTCCCAATTCTTCCAGCAGATCACGCAAGGTCTGCAGAATTCCTTCGGCGCTGTCGATTTTTATCGAGAACTTCAGCGTCCCGTCCGGAGTGAATTGTGTGCCGCGCTGCGACGCAACAAAACGCGCCAGTTTCCCGGGATCAATCGCAGCCGTCTGACTAAATTTGATGTTCACCAATTCGCGTTTGCGTTCAATGGCATTGGCGCCCACCCGCATTGCCTGCAGTTTGAGCGCCGCGTACGCCAGCAGGTTGCGAACCGCGCTGGGCGTTTCTCCGTAGCGATCGATCAGCTCCGCGCGCACGTCGTGCAACTGCGATTCGGTTTCAACCCCGGCGACGCGCTTGTACATCCGCAGACGCTGGTTCTCTTCCTTTATATAGTCGGACGGAATACGGATGTTGAGACCGAGGTTGAGCTGGATTTCAGTCACCTCAACCCCCGCCTCGCCCTTCATTTCCCGTACCGCGCGCTCCAGCATCTGCGTGTAAAGCTCGAAGCCCACAGCTTCGATGTGGCCGCTCTGCTCGCCGCCGAGAAGATTCCCCGCGCCGCGTAATTCGAGATCAAGCGCGGCGATCTTAAATCCGGCGCCCAAGTCGGAGAATTCCTTAAGCGCGGCCAGACGACGTCGCGCAATCGGCGTCAACTCGATTTCAGATGGCAAAAGCAGGTAGGCGTAAGCGCGCCGGTTCGAGCGGCCCACGCGTCCGCGCAACTGATAAAGTTCCGACAATCCCAACCGGTCGGCGCGATTGATCAGAATCGTGTTGCAGAGCGGGATGTCGAGACCATTCTCGATAATCGTGGTCGAAACCAGAATGTCGGCTTCGTGATGCATAAATTTCAGCATCACTTTTTCTAGCTCGCCTTCGCCCATCTGTCCGTGGCCCACCGCGATGCGGGCGTTCGGAGCCATGGTTTGAAGCTTGGCCGCAATCTCCCAGATCGTATCGATGCGGTTGTGCACGAAATAAACCTGGCCGCCGCGGTCGAGTTCCTGTTCGATCGCCGACTGGATAAGCTTCTCGTCCCAGCTTGCAACCACCGTCTGAATCGCCATGCGATCCTTGGGTGGAGTTTCGATCACGCTCATGTCCCGCAGTCCCACCAGCGACATGTGCAGCGTGCGCGGAATCGGCGTCGCCGACATGGTGAGCACATCGACTTGCGTGCGCATCTGCTTGATACGTTCTTTGTGGCGGACGCCGAAACGCTGCTCCTCGTCCACCACGAGCAAGCCCAAATCGGCGAACTTCACATCCTTTGACAGCAGCCGGTGTGTGCCGATCAGGATGTCCACTTTGCCGGCTTCCACTCTCTGCAAAATTTCCTTGACCTGTTTGGGTGTTCGAAAACGGCTGATCATTTCGACGGTCAGCGGAAACGGCGCGAATCGCTGCTTGAAAGTTTCGTAGTGCTGGAACGCAAGCACGGTCGTCGGCGCGAGCATGGCGACTTGCTTGTTGTCGCTCAGCGCCTTGAAGGCCGCGCGCATCGCCACTTCAGTTTTGCCGTAGCCTACGTCGCCGCAGAGCAGGCGATCCATCGGCAGTTGCGATTCCATGTCGCGCTTCACGTCGGCGATGGCTTGCGCCTGGTCTTCAGTCTCGTTGTATTCGAAAGCGTTTTCGAACTCTTTCATCCACTCGGTGTCGGCTGGGAAAACATGACCCTGCGCGGACTGCCGTTGCGCATAGAGCTTCAGCAACTCGTCGGTCATATCCTTCATCGCCTTGCGCACGCGGGCTTTGGTCTTGCTCCACGCCTGCGTGCCGAGATGATTCAGGACCGGCTTCGCGCCCTCCGCCGAGCGATACTTCTGGACCAGATCGAGGCGCGTCAGCGGAACATAGAGCCGGGCGGCATCGGCATACTCGAGCAACATGAACTCGGCGGCGCCGTCACCCTGGTTGATTTCTTTCAACCCCTGGTATTGCCCGATGCCATGCTCGACGTGGACGACGTAATCTCCAACCTGCAAATCGCGGAAGTCGGACAGAAACGCCGAAACCTTCGACTTCTGCCGCTGCGGTCGCGCTGCGACCAGATCTGATTCGTCGAACAGATCTCGCGCGCCAAAAATCGCAAGATGCGCTTCCGGCAACACGAAGCCGTCGGGCAGGTAGGCCTTCAACAATGTGGTGGTGAAAACGTCGCCGGCAAAATATGAAGTTTCGTCGGCGTAGCTTTCTCCGCTGCGGGTGCGGCTTCCGAGGCGATACGAGGCGTTGTATTCGGTGAACATGTCGGCGAGGCGCTCGACTTCTCCGGTGTTGGGGACGGCGAGAACTACTTGCGTGCCGCCGCCGACCAGTTTCTGCACCTCTTCGATCATCGCTGGAATGGCGCCGTGGAAGCGTGTGGCGGGTTGCGAAAGAAAAGCCGCTTCCGGTCTTTCTTCGGTCTCGGCTTCGCGGGCTCGGCCCGCGAGTGCCAGATATTCGAAATCGGCACCGGGGAGGGATGCGGTTTTTTCCTGCCAGCCGTCTGGCGTCAAATAAAGATCGGCCGGACGAACCAGATTCCCAACTCCGCTGCGCTCGTGCAATTCTTCAATGCGGGCCCAGACTTTATCGAGTTCCAGTCTGAGCGCTTCGGGCTCATCGAGAATCACGCGCGCTTCCGGAAGCAGTCCGAAAATGCTGCGGTCCGCTCCTGCCACTGGCGCGTAGAACTCCCAGCCCGGAAAGACTCCCGCGCCTGAGTCGCGCATCGCTTGTTCCACCACCTCCGGAGATCCCACAATGCGTTTTCCCGAAAGCCGCGCGTTGATAGAACCGAGCAGCTCAGCGGTGACCGGCGTTTCCGTCAACGGCAGCAGCAACGCTTCATCCACCGGATTTGAAGATCGCTGACTTGCCGGGTCAAACTTGCGCATCGACTCGATTTCATCGCCGAAAAACTCGACGCGCACTGGACGATCGGCTTCCGGGGAATACACATCGAGGATTCCGCCGCGCGCCGCATACTGTCCTGGCATTTCGACAACGTCGCTTGCCGTGTAGCCGACCGTGTTCAGGTGCTCTAGCAATTTCTCCAGATCGAAAACTTCACCGCGACGCAGAACCCGCGCCAGGTCGGCATAGTACTCGGGGGAACGCAGCAGAATTGTGGTCGCGCTTACAGGAGAAACTACGATCGCAGCGCGGCCCGTCGCGATCTTCCACAGCGCGGTGGCGCGTTCTTCCTGAATCTCCGGATGCGGCGACAAATTCTGGAAGGGCAGTACATCGCGCGCCGGCAAACTGACGACCGAGTCGGGATCGGCCGCGCCGGTTAACTCGCAAAACGCGCGCAGCACCGGTAACAACTCTTCGGCAGCGCGGTTGTCGGAGACCACCAGCACAAACGGACGCTCGACGGTGCGCCGCAATAAAACTACGACCAGCGCCTTGGCCGCCGCGGACAGTCCGGTTACACTGATCCGCCCCGCGCTCTCCCGCAGATGGGAGGCGGCACGCGTGAAGGCAGGTAATTGCTCCACCTCCGCAAAAATATCGCGGACAAACGGCAAAAGCATTCCCTTTGATTCTACCAAGCCGGGAAGAATGGGGCCGTGGAATAGGCCACAACCCGCATTTAGCAGCACATTATTTCGTTTCGCCAGCCGGTTTCGGGGGCGGAGCCGGCTGCGACGACTGTTGCGTGGCCAAGGACTCATCCACACGCTTCTTGAAATCGCCCTCGTCGTTGTGAGCAAGCCCACTAAAGGCGGTCTGGACCTGCATCTCACAAGTGTCGCCCTTCGCGTTCAGGACTACGGAGTTGATGCGCTTCCCGCCGAGAAACCCACCAATCACGAAGGAGGCTGTCATTTCGGTATTGTCGATCCCCACTATTCCGTACTTCCCCGAGTTGCGGAGCGCATCCTTCACTGCGGGCCACAACACGCTGCATGCGACCGGATACATTTCGTTGTGCGTCTTAGCGAACGACGGAGCAGCGACCACCAACAATGCCAACGTCAAAGTCATCACTGTGATTCGTCTCATCTAAGTGCTCCCTTCTCAAGAGCCCCTGATGGTACCAGCGACGCATCGCATGCGCAGTAACCAATCTCACCTATGTTAGTGATGTTCCTCGCTCACTTGCGCAGCAGGGGCCGCGTCAGGCAAGTCGGCCCGCCTGCGCCGTTGATACAGATTTCCGACCCCGGAAACGTGCGGACATCAAAGCCCGCGTCGCGCATGCGCTGATTGGTCTTGGCGTTCTCTTCCATGGCAATCACACACGACTTGCCCAAAGCCAGCACGTTGCATGCGAGCGTCTCGCGCTCACTGTACTCAATCTCAATCAGACGAAAGCCGCGCGCCTTCAGCAACTCGACCGTCTCGACGGCCAGCCAAGGCAGATCGACCAGAATCGTCCGCTCATCCAGCATGCTCAGCAGCGACATCAGGTGCAGACACGCAGAAGGGCCCGCTCCATAAGGCAAGGGCGCCGACAGAACCTCAACATCTTTGGCGGACAGCAAAACGCGCATCTGCTCGATCCCCGCTTGGTTCGTCCGATAACCGTTGCCGACGAGCAGCGTCCGCGCATCGAGCCATACGATGTCGCCGGACTCCGCAGTTCCAGGAAGCTTGATCTCGCCGAGCAGGGGAATACCCAACTGCCCGCAGAAACTGGCATGCGCCTGCGCCTCCGCCCCGCGATTCTTCTTTCCCGGATTCATCAGGACGAGCCCAAAATCCGTAGCCAGAGACGCATCGTGCGCATAGACGGCGTCGAGCGTGAGCGATTCGGTCGCGGGCAGACTCACCACCTCGGCTCCGCCCTCGCGCAGTAACCGGCACAGCATCGCGTGCTGTGTCTGCGCAACCCTGGGATCCGGTGCATGCCGGAATCCAAGCTCTCCCCACGCTGCGACCTTCTGCGAGTCATCCCAGCCAGCATTTTCCGGCGGACACACCATCACTCGCAGCAGTTCGCCGGTCATGGAATGACCGTTGAAAGAGCGATCACCGGGTGAACGACCGTTGAAATTTTCAACATCCATGGCAAGAAGAAAGAGCGTTTTTCCGCGCTAGTCCCGCTTCAAAATCCTTCTCTCCCGAAATCTAAAGAAAGGCGGCCGCAAACGCAATGGCAGGCCAGTCCAAAAGAATTCGCCGCTGAGTTCGCTCCTAAAAGCGAACCCGCCTTATTGCTTGCCTTAATACCCTCGGGTGATGTACATATCAGCGGTATCTCTTTCCACTCACGTGCTTGCGCTTCGGTTAGCTGGTTTTAAGCCGCGCCGTTTAGTTGTCTTCTTCTGCAACCTCGATGTTGCGGAAGCTCCCAGGAGCCCTATGAAAACGACGATGCTTCTATTTTGCCTCGGGGTCGTGTTCTTACTCGCCTGTCAGTCTGCCTTTGCCCAGGGCGCCGCCACCGGCGACCTCCACATTGTCGTTAAAGATCCGAAGGGCAGCGTGGTGAACAACGCCACCGTCATGGTCCGAGATGCCGCCAAGGGCTTGGAACGCGCCGGCACTGGCGACGGCTTGGGCGGCTACAGTGTCCGTCAGTTGCCTCCCGGCACGTATTCCGTCACGATCGAGACACCGGGCTTCGCCAAGGCTGAGGCCAACGCCGTGGCCATCACGGTGGGCGGGATCGTCGACTTGCCCGTCACGCTCGCCATTGCGGCCGGCAAGGAAGTTGTCGAAGTCAATACACAAGCCGAACTGGTTGAAACGTCGCGCAGCTCCACTACCGACACCATTGGCGAGCGCCGCATTGACAATCTGCCCATCAATGGCCGCAACTACATTCAGTTCACACTCACCGATTCGCAAGTCTCGCGCGACGATGCTCCCAACACCGGCGCCGCGCCCACTTCCGGCCTCAACATGAGCGGCCAGCGCGCCCGGTCCAACCTGGTCAACGTCGATGGCGCTGACGCCACCGACAATTCCACCAACGGCGTGCGCTCCACCGTCTCGCAAGAGGACGTGCAGGAATTCCAGATCATCAGCAACAGTTACGCCGCCGAATATGGGCGCGCCGCGGGTGGCGTGGTCAACATCATCACACGCTCCGGATCGAACGATTTCCACGGCGACGCCTTCGGATACCTCCGCAACCGCGACTTCCAGGCCGTCAACCCTTTCGCCGTTTGCCTCACTCCGCCCTGTCCCAACCCACCCTACACCCGCGTGCAGGCGGGAACAGCTTTCGGCGGACCCATTAAGAAAGACAAAACGTACTATTACTTTTCTTATGAAGTGACGCGCCGGCATGAGACCGGATTTTCCAGTATCGGACAAAATAACTTCGGCCAGCAGTCCTTTGACGCCACTAATATCTTCGACCCGCTCTTACCCCCCAACACATTTACCATCCCCCTCGCGAGTGCGGCCCAGGTGGCCTTCCTCGCCCCATTCGCAGCCTCGGGTCCCGCACCCGGGCCCGTGCAGTTCTACACCTGGCTGCTGGGTAGCTCGTCGTGGATCGCGAAAACCGGTAGCCAACAGGCGTTTGCTGCGCTGCCGTTCGCGCCAGCTGGATCGGGACCAAACCAGTTCCCGAGCAGTTGTAATGTGGGCGTTCCGATTCCTGTCTGTTCTCCGACTGGCTTACCTGCGTCATTTCAGAATCTCGATTCGCAGATCGGCAACTTTCCCGTCTTCGAGGGCACCAGCCTGTACGCGTTTCGCATCGACCACAACGTGAGCAACAACAACCGCCTCACGCTGCGCGCCAATGTCAGCCCGAGCACGGTTACCGGGATAGAAGTCAATGGCCAGGATCAGCCTTTCGGTCAAAACGCCTACTCCCGAACTTCTCAGCAAACCTACCGCGATGTGGCCGGCGTCGTGCAGGATACCTGGACCCTCGGCAGCAGCAAAGTGAATGACTTCCTCTTTCAGTACGCTCGCCGAGGTCTGGCATATTTCTACAACACCCAGATCCCAGGCGGCTCCGATCCAGCCGTGAATATCACCGGTTACGCCTATTTCGGTCGCGAGCCTTACTCCTACATTCAGCGCGTCGAGCAGCGATATCAGTTCAAAGACAATTTTTCCTGGACCATCGGCCGGCACGACATGAAGTTCGGAGGCGACTTCGACTACATTCCGATCAACGCAACCTTCACTGTGAATTACGGCGGTGTGTACGACTTTGCCAGCTTCCCCGTAACTCCCTTCGGCTTCCCTTCATCCTTCCCCAGTCTTTCACCCCTGCAGGCTTATGGGGCCGGACTCCCCGAAGACCTCATTCAGGGCATCGGCAATCCCCATGACTCCTTCTCCAACAAGCCTCTGGGCGTTTTCTGGCAGGATTCCTGGCGGGTGCGCCACAATTTCACCTTGAACTATGGTGTGCGCTACGACGTGGAATTCCCGCCCAAACTCACACCCCTCCAAGGACTGGCTATTCCTGCCTATAACACCTTGGGATTGCAGAAAGGCATCCAGACCGACACCAACAACGTTCAGCCTCGCATTGGCATCGCGTGGGATCCCAAGGGAGACGGCAAAACCGTAATCCGCGCTTCGTTCGGCATGTTCTATGACCACCCCTTGCTCGGCCTCTATTTCCTGGGCGATGCTTCCGACGGCTCAACCAGCGGGCAACTGGCAATCCTCGGCGATTCCCCGTGCCTCGGAGCCGGGAACCCTGGCAACCTGAATGCCATACCCATTTTTCAGGGAAATCTACCCTCCGCCACCGGTTCGGTTGCGTCGCCCTGCTCCCCTACCCCTAACCCCGCAGTGCTAGCCGCATTGAACTATAACCCGAACCAACAGCGCTTTTCTTGCGCCAGCGGAAATCCAAGTTGCGGCCTCGCTTCACCCGCAAACTCTATATTCCTTACCCAGAACTACCTTAGTGGTTCGACGTTCATGCCGCTCGCCTTCCAACCCTTCGGCTACCCGCAGGCCAAGAACTTCGTCTACGCATACTCGGAGCAAGCCAACCTAACCTTTGAGCACGATCTCGGTGGAGGCTACGCCCTCAGTCTGGCCTACAACTTCAACGGCGGCCGCCACCTCAATCGTCCTATTAACGCGAACACCATTCGCGGCGACTTGATGACCGCCAATTACTTCGCCGCCCTCAAGGCAGGTAATACTGCCAGCAACCCCTACCTCGTGACTGGATGCGGCCCTGGGTACGTCGATGCCTCCCTGATGAACTTCTTCCGCCCCGGAGGCCTGAACCCTTCCATTGCTGCCTTTTACGAAGCGATTGGCATGGGCGGCTGCGTGTCGCAAGCAGAAGCTCTCATCGCGACCCTGCCAGGATTCAACTCGGCCTGCAATCCTACGTCGCCGGCTGGTCCCTACACGGGCTGCGTTCCCTTCAGCGACATGGATGCCAACTACTCGAACGGCACTTCGGTCTATCACGGGCTGAGCGCCAATCTCCGCAAGCGCTTCACTCAGCACTACGAGTTCCTCGCGTCCTACACCTGGTCGCACGCCATCGACGATTCCACCGACCTGCAGGCCACACTGACCCCGCAGGATAGTTACATTCCGGACGCCGATCGTTCCTCCTCGACCTTCGATCAGCGTCATCGCTTCGTTTTCAGCGGCGTCTACCAGTCGGGCAAACTCAGCGGCAGCGGCTTCGCGAGCAAGTTCTTCAGCAATTGGACGTTCGCTCCGCAGATCGAAGTCGGCGCCGGGCGGCCGTTCAACGTCCTGACCGGCAATGCGGACAACCTCCAATTCTCTCCCCTCACCGGGCGACCTAACACCTTCGTAAACGCCACCTGCACGGCGCTCGGGAATACTCCGGTTCAGTCGCAGTACTCGCCCACTGGAGTTCTGCAGGAACCCTGCATCGCCGAGTGGAACGGCAAGATCGGTCGCTCCGGCCTCGCCTCGCTCGACGGCAACCTCGGCCGCAACGCGGGCATTACACCGTGGACGATCTTCAACGATGTGCGCTTCGCCAAACGCATTGCCTTCAGCGAGCGCTTCAATATGGATTTCATCGCCGACATGTTTAACATCGCCAACCGCTACAATGTGGCCGCTGTCAACCCGCTGTTCACCCTGGCTGGTCAGGCGACCGCCGCTTACGACCCGCGCCAGTTCCAGTTCGCCTTGAAACTGAACTGGTAAACTTGGAGTTGTGCGGGTTTGCTCGGAGGCTAGCGGGTTGCTGAAAAATGCGAGGTTGTTTGCGAGGCGCGGGCTGCGTGTTTCACGTCCTGTTCTGGCGCTTGTTGCCCTGATTGCGCTGACGGTTTTTTCCACTAGCGCCCTAGCCGAAACTGGAGCCGATATCTACAAGGCGAAGTGTTCGGCCTGCCACGCTGCCAGCGGAGCGGGCGACACCATGCTCGGCAAGAATTTGAGACTGCGCGCGCTGGGTTCACCGGATGTGCAAAAACAGTCAGACCAGGAACTCGCCACCATCATAAGCAGGGGCAAGAACAGGATGCCGGCTTATGATCGCAAGCTGTCGAGAGATCAGATCGCTGCTGTGGTGCAGTACATTCGCTCGCTGAAACGATAGATTCGAGTTTTCCGGCTTGTAACTTCTGTAACCAAAAGAAAAGCCGCAGCGGACTGCGGCTATCCTCAATTTAATTTCTGTGTCGTCCGCCGGATTACTCGTGCTTGTCTTTGTAAATGCTCTTGCTGATCCGGTTCTGCTGACGATTGATCCCTTTTTGCTCGGCCTTGGTCAGATGGCCGCCATTCTTCGCCATATCTCTCTTTTCACGGTTCTGCACGCTGGTCTCGCGATTCTCGAGATTCGCGGTTTGTTTCGAATTCAATTTGCCGCTGGCGACGCCATTGGCAATGCGCTGCTGCTGGTTTTCTTCGCGGCCGTTCACCTGATTAACGCGCGGATGGCCAGGATCGACAACGCCAGGGCCCGCGCCCGAAGTGGTTGAGGTTTGAGCAGAAGCGGAACCCGCGAGCATAAGTCCCCCGACTGCCAGGAGTAACAGCGACTTAGTGAATGTGTTGTCCATGTAGACAGAAACCCTCCGTTGACAGATTAGTTGCAAGGGGTCTCGGCGGACGAGGTTACTAAAGTCATAGTCCGCAAGTAACTGTCTACGCTGCTGCCACCTTTTCTTCCGCCGCTACGGTATAGACCACAACCGCTTTCTTTCCGCCTTTGGCGGCCGTGGCGTGGATGGAATTCAAGTTGACGCCTTTCGCGGCGAGTTTCTCCAAACACTCGGCCAGCGCGCCGGGCTTGTTCGGTAACTCGTGCTCCTCGGCGATGGTTTCCTTGTAAGTGAGTTTGGCTGCGTCGAGCGCTTTCTTGGCTCGGCGTGCATCCTCGACGACGAGTTCCACCGTGCCGGTCGTTCCTTGGGCGCCTTGCACGGTTCCGAGGAGAGCGAGAATGTTCACCTTGGCGCTGCCCAGGGTGCGAGCGATCTCCGCCACTGTACCCGGACGATTCTCAATCGAAATGGTGAACTGCTTGGTCTTGGCCATGTTGGGTCCTCCTAATGGCTTACGGGTGCGAATTATACGCCCGTGTGCGCGTGGAGCGTTTGCGGTTCTTCCTCGGAAACAATTTCATCGTCCAGCTTTGAGTATGGGGTACCCCCCTCCCCCCCCGTATTTTTGATTATTAGAATCAAAGGGTTAGCCGCAAAATATTCGAGGATAAGGACTTATATGGAAAATATTCCGGAATAAGGACTTAGCTTGTCAAAGACCGCTGAAAATGGTTTTGGGGCAGCTTCGAGGTGCGTCTTGGTGGACGGACTCATCTCGAAACTGCCCCAATCAGGTTTCTATTGTCGCGTACGGTGTGTTATAAGTCAATAAATTTCGGTCACGGACGGATTGTGAGCAGGAGTCGTGGTGAAGATAGGAAGTCAAAATGCCCGCCCTGTAGCAGAAAACGCGACAAGGACGGGGCACCCTCTGGAGTTGGGACTAGTGAAAGGGTGGGCCGGCCCCCTGGTAAACTGCTAGGAGGCCAGGCTCTACGTCGGATCTGGTGTGCAGAACGACGGCAGTCCACGTAGATCGGTGTTCGAGAAGGATGATGAAACAGCCATTTGGCTCGGGATCCGAGCAGCAAGACGTTCTTCGCCGCGAGAAAGAAGCCCCGAATGGCACACTGGCGGAAGACGCGTTACGCACGATGACGCGCCGTTTGATCCAGGCGCAAGAAGAAGAACGTGCTCGGATCGCCAGGGAGCTTCATGACGATATCAATCAACAACTCGCGCTATTGGCAAACGAATTGGAGGGAGTAGAAAAAGGCCTTCCCGAGTCTGTAGGCGTGACCCGTGATCAGATCCGTCAGATCCGCCAGCATCTCTCGGGCATTTGCGCCGACATTCAGGCTTTGTCTCACCGTCTGCACTCTTCGAAGCTTGAGTACTTAGGGATTGTGGCGGCAGCGAGCAGTCTCTGCAAAGAGTTCTGCGAGCAACACAAGGTTGAGATTGACTTCAGCAACGAGGGAATAGAAGGCACCGTTCCGAATGAAGTTTCACTCTGTCTGTTCCGGGTCTTGCAAGAAGCCCTGCAGAATGCGCTGAAGCATAGCGGCGCCCGGCGCTTCAGAGTTGAACTGCGGGGAAAATTGGACGAAATTCAACTTAGCGTGAGCGACCATGGAATCGGCTTTGACGAGCAAGCGGCTATCAACAATCGAGGTCTGGGGCTTGTCAGTATGCGGGAAAGGGTACACTTGGTGAACGGCGAGTTGTCCGTCAAGTCTACTCCCGGTTTTGGCACTACGATCCATGCTCGAGTGCCGCTCAAGACACATGACTAGTAATCGACTCCAATGGATCCACCTGTCCGACCTGCACGTCAACATCGAGGATCAGTTCGACAGGGGCGTAGTTTTGTCTTCACTTTGGAAGGATATCGAGAACCTCGTTGCGGAAGGGCACCAGCCCGACTTTATCGCGTTTACCGGGGACGTGGCCTACCACGGACGCCCGGATGAATATGTACTAGCAGAAAGGGACTTCTTTTACCCTTTGCTCAAGGTTGCCAACCTAGGCAAAGATCGACTCTTTCTGGTTCCAGGAAATCACGACGTCGATAGAAATACGGTTCAGCTATTGAACAACCCTATGCCCTCGGCGCAGGACAAAGACGCTATATACCAACTGGTTCAGAATGCCAATCAGCGTGATCTTCTGCTCTCTCCACTGAAGAACTATGCGTCCTTTGTGCGCTCATATGGTGTGACATTCCCTGACATGAATCCCCTATTCGGATACAGAACTGATATCGCAATAAGGGGCTTTCCGGTCACTATTGTGGGACTCAATTCCACTTGGCTTAGCGGATTCAACTTGGATGCTCATGGCAAGGTGGATGACTCCAGGCGGCTGGCAGTTACCGAGTTTCAACTACGCAACTGCACATTAGGCGCTTCCCGTCTAATGGTCGTTCTCATGCATCATCCTCCAGATTGGCTCATGGAGCCCGATCAATTACTCGTCGAACAGCTGCTGGCAAATCGCCACGCAATTCTGTTGAGAGGCCACCTGCACCGGCCTGACGTACTCTCGACTACGAATCTCGACGGCTCATACGTGAGCATCCCTGCTGGAGCAGTGTTTGACCGGCGCAAGTCGCCAAATGCATACAACTTCGTTCGAGTTGACCTTAACTCAAGAGTCGGGACTATTTACTTTCGTCGCTACAGTGATCGCCGCATAGAGTGGCAGAAGGATATTGAATCAACGGGCGACAAACTCGACGGTAGGCTCTCATTTAGGATCCCGAGTGACAGCCAAAACGGACCAATTCTTACTTATCGTTCTCGTAGACGGCCTCGTGTAAGGATCAAACTGTGCTTTACGGAACGCTGCCGTAGCGACCTTCGATCGCTGAAATTGACGGAGGCTGCTGTTCGGTCGCTACTCCAGGCCGAGTTTGACAACTATCCAAGCGACGACCCTTGGAGTTTTCACGTTTACCCACTCTTGTTGGCAAGCGATTACCTCATATCCGTAAAAAAAGTGGGTAAACGTGTTGAGCTTGGATCGGTAGTAGCGTGCACTACGAACCAAGAGCAGGTCGCCGCATGGAGATCCATTATCGCGCATTACAAAAGCCTCATCAGCATGTCCTATCGCGATGATCCCTCGGCCTTCGCTTCCGCTCCTGGAAGAGCTATGCGTGTTTCAGAGCTACATCAACAGCTAGCCCATATGATGGAGGAGTATTACGCTGCGTTTAAGGCTGCGGGTACTGATGATCGAAGGCACCAGCCCCTGCGAAAGCACAACGCCAGAGGCAAAGTAGATAACCAAAAAGTCTACTTTCATTTGGACTTATCGCAGAGTGCTTGTTGTGACGTAAAGAGGGTTCTTGAACTTGTAAACGGTGGGGACATTGAGCCTGCAAAAGCGGTCGGTCTCTTGGTGGCTGCACTGGAGCAGTCCTTACAGCACATTCATAAACTGATTGTGCTTTACCCTCCGCGAGGTGACTAGTAGGCAAATGACTGACGGTAGGCAACTTTCATGAGTACATCACTAGAAAAGCGCCCTCGGGTATTAATCGCAGAGGATCATATGTTAGTCGCCGAACTTGTTCGGCGTCTCCTAGAACCGGAATGTGAGATCGTCGGTGTCGTTGCTGATGGCCGGGCTTTGGTAGACGCGGCGCTTTCCTTAAGCCCCGACATCATCGTTGTTGATATCGGTATGCCTCTACTAAACGGCTTGGACGCTTCCGTGCAGGTCAAGAAACATCTGCCACTGACGAAGGTGATGTTCCTGACAATGGAGTGTCATCCCGAGGTTGCAGCCGAGGCGTTTCGCCATGGGGCCTCGGCGTTTGTCTTGAAGAACGAAGCTGCTAGCAGCCTGGTCTCTGCCATGCGTAAGGTCGTCCGCGGCGAATCATACGTCTCACCCACAATTGCCGGGGCAACGCTTACGCTTCTGACAAGGCGCGAAGATTTGAAAGAAAGCCGTCTCACCGCCAGGCAGCGAGAAATTTTGCAATTGCTAGCGGAAGGCAAGTCTATGAGGGAGGCAGCTACAGTCCTAAACGTGGCGACGCGCACGGTGGCGTTCCACAAGTATAGAATCATGGAAGCTCTGGGATTGAAGAAAAATGAGGACCTTGTGCAATACGCGATTAGGAACCACTTGGTCGGGGCGTGAGTAGAGACTTGTTCCAGGTACACATGCATGTAAGCGGAAAAGGCCACGCTCATATCTGAACGTGGCCTTTATTTATGCCGGCAACTACCTACTCTCCCACACACTTTCGCGTGCAGTACCATCGGCCCAGCGGGGCTTAACTTCCGTGTTCGGGATGGGAACGGGTGGAACCCCCGCGGT